>Ga0315321_10000786_pt1 | contig 24152 bp, 15 predicted proteins | sample M180m21515metaG_FD_203464 | JGI IMG/M metagenome (GOLD analysis project Ga0315321, IMG submission 203464) | Ammonia-oxidizing marine archaeal communities from Monterey Bay, California, United States - M1 80m 21515 | ecosystem: Environmental > Aquatic > Marine > Intertidal zone | place: USA...
CCATCATTATCTGAATCTGTCACTGGACAGCCTGATGAATCCACATACGAACCAAGTGGTGTTGAAGGGCATAAATCGAGATCATCAATTATTCCATCATTATCTGAATCGGTTGCTAGACATCCTGATGAATCCACATACGAACCAAGTGGTGTTGAAGGGCATAAATCAAGGCTATCTATTACACCATCATTATCTGAATCTAAGTTGGAAGGTGGATCCTGAGAAGTGGCACAATAATTTGCCTCAGATGAAAAATTTATTTTCTTTGATTCGATTACTAAATATTGTTCATCTGGACTATCTGGAACCATAATTTTTGCCTGAACCCAATAACACCCATCAATCCTTGGCACCCCAGTAGTTCCATTTTCATCATCCGCAAACATATAAATTTCATCAGTAATTGAACTAGTAGTTGATGAAATTGCGCCAGCATATTTTTCAAATCCATGCTTGATTAACTCTCTTTCTCCTGAAGAATCTATATGCTCACCCCATAATTGAAGATGAACGTAGTGATCTGCTCCGATTTGACTACCCCATACTTGTAATGTAAAACCTGAGGCATTTGTGTGATTCGATGTCGAATCCATGTCCCAATGGTTTCCTTGGGATACAAAATTTATATCATCATCAGCTATTATTATAATATTAAAATCGTAATTTGTATTGTTTACCCAATTCTCAGCAGGCCGAGTGGTATTGGTATTGTTTGCATATTTGCTAGAATCATTATCTGTAAGATCAAGAGAGATTTGTGGTATGAAGAACAAAATTAGAATAATCGCAGCGGTAATTTGAATCAAGTATTGTTTTGTAGATTTCATACAATCACATCATCTGACAGGTGTTGATATTCAATATATCAACCATCAGCAATAATGCGATGAAGTGGCAGACTTTAATCAAATTGATTGATTAGCGTAATATTTTCAAAAAAGTTGGGGGTCCCTAATTTGAACCCACCGAATAATTGGAGGTACTGTTAACACAGCAGAGTTACTTAAATTTCTCAAAAGATAAAAAGTGAACCAATTAGTCCGAATACTGGTGCAATTACCCCTGCTAACTTTCCAATCAGGAATTTACTATACGGAACAGATGGCTGATTCATGATCCCATCAAATACTTGCTCAGCAGCAATCATTGCTTCCGAATTTTCTAAAATCGCAGAAAGGTCATCGGCGCTAGCCAGTGATAATTTGAACTTTTCATAGTAATTAGCATAATGCTCACTGACAAGTGTTAATTCGATTTTCTTAAGTTTAGACATTGAAACTGCAGCACTTGATAGAGGGAAAAAGAAGACGAAAAGAAGCAGCGCCAAATATACAACAGTTGCAACGTAGCTTTGTGACGTCCCCAAGTCTTTCGCCTGATATATAACCCCGACAAGAACAAATGAATATGGCAGTAGAGCAATTGTATTCATGAAACTCTGAATCCCATAATCTCCAAGTCCCCCCGCTTCATCCTTCGAGAAGCGAATATATTTGAGGGCATTTTTCGAACTGATTTCCTTCAGAGAATGATATGTTATCATCACACAGAGTATTATCGGATATAGAACAAGAGGGCCCATGATTGCCCCCAACATAATCTCTGAAAGGGTACGTCCAATGAAAGCAATTGCAGAGGCGTCATAATAGTGCCAAAGCATTACCTCACCTTTACCTATGAAGCGGTTATACGCTGTTACCAGAATATAAGATGAACATAGGAAAATAATTACCTTTTTAATTAAAGACATACGCTCTACAAATTGTTTTAATAATGGATCAGTAGGCATTGTGACGCCATCCATAGAACGGCCTGTTTCCTTACAATATAGGTACGAGTAGGTATTGATTAAATCATCTAAATACTCCTTGGTTAATTCTGAATCCCCCCCATCTCCTTTCAGTTCAATAACGGTAGATAGTGACTCAACTGTAGTAGGAATTGTTGTCATCATGCGTCTAACCAGAACCGGAAGAAGAATCCCGAGAGTAATGTAAGATGCCCCTGCGTAGTCCTTAAAGAATCCAACTCCTGAATCCATAGTTAATACCCCACCAAGATACGCACCCAAAATACAAACACTTGCAGGTATTACTGTGAATAAAATGAATCCATAAAGAAAAGCTTTTCCTGGAGAATTTTTATAGAAATAGCGAGAAATAATGGATTCCGACTCATTCTCATCAGCAATATCAATCAATGCTGTACCTGCTTGATTCTCGTTTGGAGCCGCGTGGCTAACTGGAGCCATGCCTACACCTGCCGGCATGGGTGGCGGTGCCGCTGAAGTTGCCGGTTGTTGCTGTGGCGGAAGTGGAGGGGGTGGATTACCAGCAGGGTTTGCAACAGGCACTATTGGATGATCCATGCCGGCTGTTGGTGAAGGTAAAGGGGGAGCAATTGGTAGGGCAGGAGTGGGTTGAGCCGGTGAATGACTCGGAATTGTAGGCTGGCTTTGCGCTTGCATATCATTCCATATATCAGTCATATATACGCTACATAATACTCATTTATCAAGTTGCTTAAACATTTTATCCTGTGTTGCAGTAGGGTGCCTATGTCGAAATTTGATGTCATAGTGGTCGGTGCTGGTCCAGGTGGCGCAACTTGTGCTTCATATTTGGCAATGAACGGACTAAATGTACTTCTAGTGGATAAAGATAAATTCCCACGTGACAAGACCTGTGGTGACGCCGTAGGTGGTAAAACATTACAACATATTCACGCAATAGGTGCTCATCAAGCCATCATTGATTCTCAGCATTACAAGTATACCGCAATTACCATGTCAAGTGCAAATGGAAATTCGATGACGATTCCGCTTGTTGGAAATGAATTCGCCCACAACACTGCTGGTTATGTTGTACAACGTGATATACTAGATAATGAACTATTCAAGGCTGCTAAAAAGCATGTCGAAGCAAATGGAGGAGATGTGCTCGAAGGAGTGAAAGTTACTGGAGTCATATGGAATGATAGCCAGGGGGGCGAGGACCCCGGTGAAAACTCAGGGGATCAAAGAGTAGCTAGTGGAATTACCTACCTTGATAATAAAAAAGTAGAACACCAAGCACATGCGAAAATGGTGATTGGCGCAGGTGGTTACAATTGCCCAATTGCTAGAGAACTAGTGATTGACACCTATGGTGATAAATATCAAGAAAGAGACCACTGGTCTGCTGCTTTTAGAGAATATTATACTGATGTGGAAGGGTGCAAGCCTGAAAACGGAGCAATGGAAATTCATTTTGTCGAAGGTATTCTCCCAGGGTACTTTTGGATATTCCCTGCTGGTGATGGACTCATCAATGTAGGAACTGGAATGCTTCTTTCAGAAATGGACAAAACCAATGCCAAAGTGAAAAAACTACAGCATGAAATTATTCGTGAACATCCGATTTTCAAACAACGATTCAAGAATTCTAAGTTGGTCGAAGGATCATCTAAAGGCTGGATGCTACCTCTTGGTTCTCCGCGAGGTAATCGCAAATATGAGCCAAGACGTTCTGCTGGGAATCGGGTTCTATTAATCGGTGATGCTGCATCACTAATTGATCCATTTACAGGAGAAGGAATTGGTAATGCCATGGTCAGTGCTAAATTTGCTTCTGAGACAATATCGAGAATATTTGATGGAAATGACCCCGTTAAAGAGGGTGAAGAATTTATGAAAAATATATGGGAACACTTGGGTCCTGAATTAACAAACTCGCACAAGTTGCAAAAAATGCTTAAGCACAAGCGTTTGATGAATTGGGTTATCGGTAAAGCAGGTCGAAAGCCCAAAATTCAAGCAATGCTTACCGACATGCTCGCATCGAAAGAATCTCAGACGAAAATTCATTCGAAATGGTTTTTACTGCGAATGTTTTTGTTTTGAATAAAGGCTATTCTTCCGCAGCATCTTCATATTTTGAAGGGCAACTAGTCTTGATCACATCTGCCTTAAAGACCCACAGTTCGCCATCTAGAACAAGTGTTCCTTCTGCGTAGATTGTACGGTTATCTTCTAGCCCACCAGTGGTTTGTGCATTACTAAAATCCACCAACAGTTCTTCCGATTCACCATGCAAAATAAAAGTTAGAGCAGTATTATCGATTGTACCATCGCGAACTTCGCCTCTAATGGCTATTTCACGGCCTTCAAGACTTTCTGGGCTGTCCATTACATCATCGACACTTCGCGTGGCTTCAGGCGCCTCTAGGAGCAAGGTGGATGCAAGAGCAATAGTAAGTACAGCTCCAATAAGGAGAAGACGAGTGCGGTGTGTAAACATCCTATTCCCTCCTTGCCATTCCAACAACTTCCTCAAAACTGCTATGACCAGAGTTTTTCAAACGCTTATCGAGACCATTTACTATGGATTTGATGACACTTGCACCATGGAATACCATTGAGGAATATATCTGAATAAGACTTGCTCCATTGACAATTTTCTCCCATGCATCATCTGCATTAGAAACCCCACCAACTCCGATAATGGGCCACTCGCCATTTGTATGGTCAGCAATAAGACGGATAACCTGAGTGGAGCGATTTCGCAATGGTTTGCCAGATAAACCACCAGTCTCTAACATCACCCCGTTTTCTTCAGGTCGATCTATTGTAGTATTTGTTGCAACTATCCCTGAACATCCCAATCCCCTTGCAGTGTCAACAACCGATCTGATTTGCTGGTCCTCTAAATCTGGAGCTATTTTTACCAAAACTGGTTTGGTACCAGAATGAACTTTTACTGCGGTGATAATCCTTGCTAAATCTTCATCCTTTTGCAGATCTCGAAGATTTGGAGTGTTTGGTGATGAGACATTAATTACAAACCCATCAACATAATCTCCACATCGTTCTACAGTTTTTGCATAGTCGAGATGGGCGTTTTCAATGCTAGTTAACTTAGACTTGCCAACATTTAGCAATACTGGTATGTTTGGTTTCTTTGTGTTGGCAAGGTGAGATGCCATTTTTTTACTACCGGGGTTGTTGAACCCCATACGATTAACTAAAGCCGCATGTTTACCTGAACGAAACATCCGTGGCTTAGGGTTTCCATCCTGTTCGAGTTCTGTAATTCCACCAATTTCGATGAAACCAAATCCAAGAGTATCCCAACCTCGCATTGCTTCGGCTTTCTTATCCATTCCCGCAGCAAGTCCCAAGGGATTTTTGAAAGTCAGTCCTAAACATTGGGATTCTAAATCGCGTGGCCTGTAAAAAACTCGCAGCAACAATCTTCCGAATACAGTGAAAGATGCCAATCTAAGCCCGAGTAGTGCCCGGCGATGTGCTTTCTCGCTGTCCATTAACGCCAACATGGGGCGGACGAGTAGTGCGTATCCTAGCCCCATGCTAAACTCTCTGCGAGGGGCATCCTTCAAGTCTTGCCCTGATATGGGTGGCATTGTGGACATGACTGACCCTCGCTGGCCGTCTCTGCGCGAGGCAGCTCGAAGATTCCTAAAGGCGGAAGGTTGTGTACTATCTGTCCCAAAAGAATACTTTCAACAAGCATGGGAATTAGTACAACTAATCTCCGATAACATACCCGCAAGGTTGCTTTTACCGACGCTTGTAGAAGGAGATATTTCCGTTACAGGACTCTTTCAACTTGGTGGGGATGAACCTGATGTCAATACTTGTTGGATTCCAAATTGTACCTGGAATGATTTCTACGTGCAAGTTGTTGACCTCTTAGAGGCGGGATATCCTGGGTGTATCGGCTGTGGTGGTCCCGGTGCTGAAGAGGTATGGAATGAGTCCAGCCGGAGAAGCCAATTTTCTGGCTAAAATTAATTGGATATTTTGACAGGTACTATAGTACCTGCTGAAAAAGGTCCAAAACCGAGGCTTCAAGTATCGTCGGTTTTCCCCCCCCGAAACATGCCAGTCGTTATCATCGCTGAGAAGCCAAGTGTTGCGGCAGATATTGCCAAGGTCTTGGGAGCATCCTCAAAGCAGGAAACACATTGGCAATCTGATGACATCTGGGTGACTTGGGCTGTTGGGCATCTCTTGGAACTAAAAACTCCTGAGGAGTATGATGACTCATTCAAAAATTGGCGAAAGTCGATAGACAAATTACCATTCATCCCCGAGCATTTCGAATTGAAACCGATAAAGGGTAGAAACTCCAACAGTAAGCAATTGACTGCGATTAAAAAAATGATTAAGTCAAAGGAATGTACTGAAGTTGTGAATGCCTGTGATGCTGCTCGCGAAGGTGAACTTATTTTCCGTAGAATCGTGGAATTCGCAAAGATAAAATCCCCAATGAGCCGAATGTGGCTACAATCTCTCACCACAGATTCTATACAAAACGCTTGGAAAAATAGAGCCCCATCAAAAGATTATGATCCACTACGAGACGCTGCAGTTTCACGTGCTGAAGCGGACTGGATTATCGGGATGAATGGGTCTCGTGTGGCTGCAACCTTTTTGCGAACTAGCAGGAACGACAAAAAATCATTGTCTTTGGGCCGTGTTCAAACCGCTACACTTGCAATGATTGTCGAACAAGAATTAGAAATTCTATCTCATAATCCTGAACCTTTTTGGGAACTTTCAGGTCAATTTTCGAGTGGCGATGCTACTTGGAATGGTCGTTGGGAAAGATCTGGACACAAAGATGATCCTGAAAACCCCGAATTAAAGGCGCACCGAATAATGGAAAGTGATGAAAAGGAAATGCTCGAATCTGTTTTGCAGGCTGATGGTGGATTTTCAGTTGCACAAAAGGATAGGAAATCAACCGAAAAACCTCCGCTAAATTTTGATCTAACTGGACTGCAACGTGAAGCTAATAATATGTGGTCTTGGTCTGCGAAAAGGACACTTTCTGTGGCTCAAGAATTGTATGATACACACAAAGTGACAACCTATCCACGTACCGATTCACGGCATTTACCAGAAGATATGATGGAAGAAATTTCGAAAACAATTCGAAAACTTGGAGCTCAAGATGATTTAACATCTCATTCACAAAGACTAGTTGACAATGGGCTGACCAATGTGAAAAGGAATTTTGATAATTCAAAGGTTTCCGATCACTTTGCTATTATCCCAACTGGTAAAATACCTCCAGAAAATATGAGTGCTGATGCTAAAAAATTGTACGACTTAATTTCAAGGCAATTTCTGGCCTCGTTCCATCCTGAATCAGTTTGGAATGTCGAAAAAAGAACTGCAACGAAGGAAAATCAAAACTTCGTAAAAGAAGCGAGGAGCCTTGTAACACCGGGGTGGCGTGCTGTTCGGCCCAAAAAGCAGGGTCTACCTGATGGGTGGGGGGCATTACCTGCCAACCCAGGGTCTGCCAATCTAGATTCACACGAATTCAAAGAAGAAAAAACAAAACCAACAGGCCGATTAAAAGAAGCGGGTTTACTGCGCTTAATGGAGCATGCTGGAAAGAAATTCGAAGATGATGAATTGGCAGCAGCAATGAAAGGTAAGGGTCTAGGAACACCCGCAACACGTGCTGAAACGATTGAGAAATTAATTTTGAGAGAGTTCATCGGCCGTGGCAAAGGTGGTTCACTTCGGGCAACTGCCCATGGCATCAAAATGATTGATATCTTGAGACGAATTCCAGTTGAGTGGATCACTTCTGCAGAACTGACAGGTGAAATGGAATCTAAACTTGGCAGTGTCCAAAAGGGAACTTATGACAGAGACTCATACATGGGTGGAATCAAGGATTTAGTGCAACAAATGGTCGATGGAATTAGAGACCATGATAGAGCAAAATTATACGCTGCAGATTCGCCTCTCGGAACTTGTCCTCTCTGCTCTGCAAATGTCGGTGAGACTGTTCTTTCATACATTTGTGAGAAAAATGAAGGGCGTGACAGTGGTTGTTCATTCGTAATGTGGAAAGATTCGAGTGGTCGATGGTTCGATCGTTCAACTACTTCCCGATTACTAGAAACAAAATCTATTGAAAAATTACATGGATTCTTTTCACGTAATGGCGACCCCTATGAGGTGTCGGTTAGTATAGGCGAAGATGGAAAAGTCAAGGTTGCTGGAAGTGCAACTGAAACTACGACCGTCAATGATGTGGAATTGTGCCCCTGTCCAAAATGTGACCATGGAGTCATTCGAATCGGAGAAAGTGCATATGCCTGTGACAATGCAGAATGCACATTCAGAGGACTTGGTAAGAATATCTGCAAGAGAGATATTTCTGTAGATGAAGCACGTAAAATTCTGACTGAAGGTAAATCTGATTTGATCGAAGATTTTACTTCGAAACGTGGAAAACCATTCCCTGCTTATCTCATTGTAGAGAGTAAGAAAGTCGGCTTTGAATTCCCTCCTAGAGCACCTCCCGCAGATGCAACAAGATTCCCAGTAGTCGAGGGTGTACTCGCTATTTGTACCAAACATAATGTTGGAATCATAGAAACCGAAACTCATTATATTTCAGAATCTAACTCTGAAGGATGTTCTATTTCGGTAATGCGTGAAATGAGCAAGAGAACTATTACTCGTGAAGAGGCGAAGGAACTTATCGAAAAGAAAAAGGTCGGACCATTTGAAGACTTTATCTCCAAAAAAGCGGGGAAGCCATTCACGGCCTCACTATTCATCAAAGGTAACGAATCCATTGGATATCGCTTTGCAAAGAAGTGAGATGGCAAAACCTTGACATTAGAGACCAACACAGACGAGCCTGATGTACCATCAGGTAGTAATCATCGGCGCCGGTCCTGTCGGCGGAAGATTAGCTACAGAATTGGCATCAAGAGGCATCTCTACATTGATGATTGAAGAGCATGCAGAGATTGGACGTCCGTTTCAATGCGCAGGATTAGTAAACCCTCCTGCAATGAATATGGTTAATCTCCATGAAACTATTCTGCAGGACATTGATGGTGCCTTAATTCATTCACCTTCGGGAATAATGGTGCCTGTCGGGAGAGATGGAAAAACTCGGACACATGTAGTTTGTAGGAAACGATTCGATCAAGGAGTAGTTGCCCAAGCAATGTCTGCTGGGGCGCATTTGTGGCTACTCTCTAAACCACTCGATGCTACTGTCACAAACGACGGGGTTGAACTACAAATTGAGAGAGAAGGCGAGATAATCGATGTCAAATGTGATTTGATCATTGGTGCCGATGGAGCCCATTCTTGGACACGACGACATTTCAGACTCGGCCGGCCCAAGGAAATGATGATTGGTTTTCAAGCAGATGTGAGTGGTCTTACAGGTAAATCTAACTGGCTTGAAATGTACACTGGCGACGATGTTGCCCCCGGATTATTTGCTTGGGTGATTCCAAGTGGAAATAATACACACCGCATTGGAGTTTGGTCTCGCCCACAAGATTTGGATGGACGAAGCGTAGAGCAATGTTATGATGCCTTACTTAGCCACCCATTATGGAAAGAACGATTTGCTGGTGTTAAGGAAATTGCACGGTATTGTGGCCCTGTTCCTTGTGGTGTAATACAAAAGCCATTCAAAGATAGAGTCATGGTAATTGGTGATGCTGCAGGAATGGCAAAACCAACAACTGGAGGCGGAATTGGTCCTGGTTTCAGACAAGTTGAATTCATAATTGAAAAACTAGAAAAAGCCATAGTTAACGGTAAATTAAGAGCTAGTGATTTGGCAACTGTTTGCAAGCCTTTCAAGGCTTTTAGGAAAGAGCAGGACCGAGCACGAGCACTCAGAGATTTACTTGTTTCAACTCCTGATGATGCGGGATTAGATGCCCATTTCGAATTGTTTAACAAACCCGAAATTTTGGAAATAATAAACCGTGAAGGAGATATTGAGCATCCGGTCCCACTAGGAATGACGCTTCTTAGAAAGGTACCTGGTTTCCGCAAACTAGCGCTCAAGGCTGGATTTAAGTTAATATTCGCATAGAGGTGATCTGTATGGTAAATGTCAAGCATCGTATTCGATACCCTCCTTTTGAATCTGCAAAGTTGAATGCTGATAAAATTCCAATTGTAGAACATTCATTCACTGTCGAAGGGCCGGTAATTCCTTCATTCCGCCTAGGTAATGAGGATTCATGGATTGTTGAACGCATAGTGGAAGGTGAGCATGAAACTGACTCGCAATACCATGGTGAAGCCCCTCAAATTATTGAAAAACAACGCACTGGTTGGTATTTACTACCGCATCCAATTCATGCAAAAGCAAGGCGTTTCATCAATGTAATCGTTGTAGTTTTACTGCTATGCTTATTTTATCTATTCACGACACCAATACAGGATACTATTGGAATTCCAACATTCGGAACTGGAAAAGTTCGTTTGGGAATGCTTGATTATCCGCTTTTGGCAGTAATCGTAGTTCCACTAATGGCCACACCTATCGCTTTACGAGTGGCAGCTAATCTCGGTGATCTAAGGCGCCAAAACTTGTTTTTATCCAATGCACCTGCAAGTCCCAAGATTGTCATTCAGGATGTGAAAAGTGGAACCAGCCTCAAAGGAGAAATCACACTTGAAGAAATTCCTGAAAACTGGCTTGATGCCAAAGCAACTTGGCGCGTTGGTATTCTACCACCGGCGAGACACAAAGTATTCGCAGCATTAGGCAGGGACCCCGAAGGTCAGCCGCCACCGGGCTTGACGACGCCACTCCCTCACCACTGGGAAGAAGGATTGGATGATGGTACTGGAATGGGTGAAGATGCACCCATGCAACGCAATGACATCCCCGGAGGTGTTTTTTTACGCCCTATGCGAATTATGGGGCCGGGTGGGACTCAAAATATTGGTCTTGATGGTGGTAAATTTGAACTCGATGCACCTAAGGGAGATTGGCCAGGAACCCTATATGGTGGTCTCGTACGAGTTCACTGGGAATTGATCATCACCATTACCCGTAAGGAGGGTGGACCATTGCTTTGGGTCTATCCGATGGTTGTTGCACACCGCGATTCAGCTACAGATAATTCCGATATCGAGATTTCGGATGGTCGAACTGAAAGTGATTCTTTGTAGGAAGGTTTCATGTGCTGTAGCACATGTGTAATGTCATGGAGAGCAAGCCACTCAGTGCAGTAATCCTAACTTTAATCATGGTTTTATCTGGGTGCTTTGGTTCAGAAACTGGAGTTGATGATGATGTTCCAGAAAATAATGATGAGGTAATAAGTGCAAATATGACACTTCCAAAACTGACAACTGAGATTGTTGTTGGTGATATCGTTCTGATAGAGGGGTTCGTTGAGATTGCGCCTAAAGATGCTAAAAGAACATATCAATATGAGTTGTTTTCTCCAGAGGGTCTGCGCAATATTGAGACTACATTTACTGATTCCGGCCCTACTGTCCACCTGATCTTTATGCCTGATGAACCGGGTAACTGGAGCATCATCATACGATTATTAGTAGATGGTCTCGATGAATCGGTAATCTCTCAACTAGATATTATTGTACTCCCACCAGATGAAGGCGATACTATTTTGTCTGTCGATTCAATAATTGAAATGGATGATTCTACAGCGCTAACGATAACTGGAAAAGTAATTCATTCCGCACCTTCAAGTTGTGAGGTAAGTGATGGCAGCAATACACAAAATGCAAATGGTGAAGGGGAATTCTTTCTAAACCAGGGTATTGTTGAAGAATCAAAAAATATTACAATTACCGCAACATGTGGAAAATGGACATCTAGTGAAGATACCAGAATCGTACGTGTAATTCTTCTTGGAGGTGATGACCTTGACGGAGATGGAATACCAGACGACTCCGATTCATGCCCACAGGGATTTGGTGAAGATGATGGCTGGGTACCGAATGAAGTCACTGACTATGATGGAGATGGTTGCCATGATTTCGAAGAGGACAGGGATGATGATAATGACCTCATACCAGATGTTGATGATGACTGTAAATCCGATATAGGTTGGATCAGTACTCCCGAAAATGATTATGATCGTGATGGCTGTTCAAATGCCACTGATGATGATGACGATAATGATGGCATTTACGATCAATATGATTCATGTCCTATTGGTGAGATTGGCTGGGAATCTAAGCCATACACCGATTGGGATGGCGATGGATGCAGGGATTCCAATGAGGACCTCGATGATGATAATGACATGGTAAACGATACTGTTGATGACTGCTGGAGGGGCTTGTCTAATTGGGTGAGCAACTCAGAATTCGATTATGATGGAGATGGATGCAACGACCTTTCCGAAGATGATGATGATGATTCTGATGGCGTAAATGATGTTAACCAAACAGGAGTAACTCTTGATGAATGTCCACGTTCACCTTTGGATGCTCAAGATATTGATGAGAGAGGTTGTGATGCAACCGAAAGAGACACTGATGCTGATGGAATCATGGATTCCGATGATGCATGTCCTGGTACACCTGCAGGAAATATCGTCAATAATTTTGGTTGTGCCGACCTAGATGGGGATGGTGTGTTCTCAAATGTTGATACATGCCCAGATACAATGCCAAAATGGACACCAGATAGTTCAGGCTGTGCTGTCTACCAGATGCCAGTACTATGGAAAGAAAACGGCCATGGTAATGGAAGAATGGATACTGTTGCACATTTCTCAGTGCCGACTCTGGATGGAACATGGTCTTTTAGGAACGAATGGAATGGTGATGATGTATACATCTTCTTGTTCAAATATACCGATTCTTCAGGAAATGGCAATAATGCTGACTGGTCAAAAAACCCAGGATCTATGATACGTCAATTACCAGATAATGCGCATTTGTTTTATGGTTCGTTTGATAATTCCTACCATAATGATGTACTAGGTCGACAGACTGCGGTACAGAATGCTTTGAACCCGAGTGAAGAACTCAAATGGAATGGTAGAATTCACTACATTGATCAAGACATGTCAACTGCAAGTGGTGGCATTGGAGATTTAATCAATAACTGGGGTTCTCTGTACTATGGAATTGATAGATTCCAGCGTGCGAGAGAAATAGGTTCGATATATGCTTGGACAAGCCAGACCAACGACATTACACATTGGGCATATGAAGCTCGGATGTATAATTATGAATTTACAACTGAAGTAAGAGAAAACGACCCGAATGTGCATGCAGTAACCATTGTAGATGAAACATGGCACAGCGGTGGTTGGCAGGGAGGATATGGTTCAAAATATGAAAATATTACAATGAATTTACCAGATAATATTTCCAAATATGATACATTGGAAGTTTTCCATGAACATGCCTGTGATGAAAGGCGGAACCGATATGCAAAGTCTGATGGAAGTTATGGTGGATGCCATGAATGGGATTACTTGGCATATCTCAAAATTTGTGAACGTAATGATTCCTCTGCTTGTGGAACTGAATTCATTAGGTGGATCACGACATATGGCCGTGAAGGACGCTGGTTAACTGATGTCACCCCCTATCTTTTCATGCTTGAAGAAAATGATGTTCGCACTTTCAAGTACGAGGGTGCAAATAAGGGTTCGATGACAATCAAACTACTATTCTCTGACTGGGATGTTGGTGAAAGAAGTAGTAGCGGAGAAAGAGTATTCACCGGTGGTGAATTCAATGGGGGATACAATAACGAATCAACCTACAAACGACAACACAACTTTTCTACTCTTGCGGATTACCATCATGTCAAAATTGTAGCAACCATTACCGGTCATGGTTTCAATCAAGACCAGGCTAATTGTGCGGAATTTTGTGACCATGAACATCATTACTACATTGGCAGTAATCATGCATATGAGTGGCACCCTATTGTCCATGATAATCAGGGATGTGAGAAGGAAGTAGACGATGGAGTGGTCGCAAACCAATTCGGTACATGGCCGTACGGAAGAGCCGGTTGGTGTGCCGGACAGGATGTTAAGCAATGGACCTACGACATCACTAATTGGGTTGACAATTCATCAACTAACAATTTGCTGTACAAGGGATTATTCAATGGTCAAGAATATGTTCCACAAGACACCAATGGCGGCGGACGTGAAATTCGAGCAAATATATGGTTAATTTGGTATGATCAAAATTGAGTTGGCGGGGGTGCTGCCAAATCCTCTAATTTTGTGTTAGGAGTAGGTGTACTGAGTTTTTCGTATCGTGAATTACGCCTTACTGGGCGGAAGCCAGCCCTTACAATTGCATCTTGTAACTCCATTTCACTGGCTTCGATTTTCTCAGTACCTGATGCCGATACAACATTTTCTTCCATCATGGTTGACCCTGCATCATCGGCTCCTCCCAATAGTGCCATCTGGGCAATAGATAGCCCCATGGTTGGCCAAGATGCTTGTATGTGGTCAATATTGTCAAAAAACAAACGTGATACCGCTACATGACGCAGGTATTCACTAGGTCCGGCACCCAGTTCAATTCTATTCCTTCCACGGTTTCTCTTCCCGTAAGTATTGTTTTCCAATTGTACTGGCCATGCAATGAAAGATGTAAAACCACTAGATTTTTTGGCGAGACTTTCATCTTGTAATACCCTAATGCGGCGCATATGCTCAACTCTATCTTCAGCAGTTTCTCCGAAACCAAAAACATTGGTTGCACTTGTGATTAAACCAAGAGATTGTGCTTCAGACATTACACGTAGCCAGTTGTCGGGTGACCCTTTTTTGGGTGAGACATCCATACGTACATCGTCTACAAGCATTTCTGCACCACCCCCTGGTAAGCCATGCATTCCTGCATCCTTGAGGTGCTTTAGAACATCTAATGTCGAAATATTGGTTACTTCTGCTATACCCTCGATTTCGATAGGTGAAAAGCAATCTAGATCAATAGTTGGATGTAAGTCACGAAGAGATTTAATCAGGTTAGTGTAGTAATCGATTCCTAGTTCTGGATTTACTCCACCCTGCATGAGTATTCTAACTCCATCGATTTGTTCTAATTCTTTAACTCGTTGACTTATTTCCTCGATTGTTTGAGTATATGTTTCATCATGCCCAGGTGGTCTGTAGAATGAACAAAATTGGCAATTGATAGTGCAAATATTAGTGTAGTTAATATTACGATCAATGAGGTAGGTTACCTCTTCATTTCCATTGATTTCCTTACGTCTTGCATTGGCAGCACTTCTAAGTGAATGCAGAGGTGCATCCCGATAAAGAATAACTGCATCTTCGGGGGCAAGGCGTTTGCCAGATGCCATGTGTGCAGAGAGAATTTCACGCCAACTCAGAGATACCACCTCAGGCGGTTCCAACAATCGATTCAATATTAGCGATTGTTTTTGGGCAATCACTTGAAAGCACATCTGGACCATTATTGGTGATTAAAACATCATCCTCAATTCGTATTCCAATATTGGCATAGCGCTCCGGACAATCAACATCTGGCCTCCATGCACCGAAATATAATCCCGGCTCAACAGTCATGACCATTCCTTCTTCAAGAAGGCGTGGCTCGCCACCTGGCTGATAAATTCCAACATCGTGTACATCAAGACCTAACCAATGGCCAGTGTTATGCATATACCACTTATTCAAATCACCATCTCCAGAGAGAGCTTCTTCTAATGGTTGTGTAATCACACCTAATCGAATCAAACCTTCTGCTAACACACGTCTTGCTGTTTTGTGAGGTGCATCATATGGATTCCCTACGCGACATTCCGCAATAGCTGCCTCTTGTGAATCCAATACGATTTGGTAGATTTCTGATTGGGCTTCACTAAATTTACCATTTACTGGCCATGATCTGGTAATATCAGAGGCATAACCTCGATATTCACAACCCGCGTCAATAAGCAGAACCTCTCCATCATCACAAGTATCATTGTTAACAGTGTAGTGAAGAACTGTGGCATTATCGCCACTGCCAATGATGCATGGATAGGCAACACCTGAGGATTTACAATACTTGAATACACCTTCAATTATTCCTTCCAATTGCCATTCCCCGACACCTGGTTTGGTATTGGCCATCGCCTGGATGTGCGCTTGGCTAGCGATCTTTGCGGAGTGACGCATCAATTGAATTTCGGCTACTGATTTTCTTAATCTTAATTCATTAATATGGGGTGATGGATCTACAATACTTACTGGACCTATACCCATTTTTTGCCTGGCTCGGCTTGAAGTTTTCATTTCTGTCTCAATGATTTTGTCTACATCGGAATCAATGCCTAATTTAACAAAAACACGAGTGCATTTCGGCAACATAGTGGCCATGATTTCAGATAATTTCTCATGAGGGTGAGCAACATCGACTGCCCAATTTTCCACAGCCCCTTCGATTCCTGGTCTGCGACCTTCCCAAATCTCTTTCAACAAATCTTTCGGCTGAACAAATAATGCAGTTGTCCACTTTCCATCATCATTGTAGGCACATAATACCGTATCTGGATCTTCCCAGCCACAGAGGTACATCATTTCACTGCTAGTACGGTATGGATAGTGCACATCATTGGAGCGTGTAGACTCATGTGGGGCCGTAACGATTAGCAAATCGTTCGGTCGTAATTGTGAAAATAATCGTGATTGGCGAGAACGATATTCTTCTTGGCTAATCGCAGAAGGCTCAGCGCCTACGGCTTGAAGAGAACCATCCCACATGTATAGGCGGTAGATGGACTGATTTTTCATTCCTTGCCTTCAGTGGAAGCGGTAGATTCGTTCCAGATTTCGTTTTCATCGCTAGTTGAGTTCGAATTAGAATTAGTCTCTGATTTGCTTGAGGTGTGCCATTTCGGCATTGCGACTGTATCTTTCTCGGGTAGATTTATTCTCCGAATGAACAAGAATATCGTACAGATTATAGCAATGATTAGTGCTATTGCCATAATATTCAGACCTCGGTCATTAGCAGGAGCTTTGGATTTGACAATAATATCCATCTCGTGGGTATCACTAGCCCCATCATCATCAATTACAACCAAGCGAAGTTCATAGGTTCCTGGCTCTAGATCTTCAACTGCAATATCAAAGGATGTACATACCAACTCATCATCAAGATACCAATTATATTGGATTGTGGAGTTATCGGTTCCAGTTTCCAACACCGTGGCTGACATGGTCAATTCTTCACCCTCAACTAATTGCCATGTATTTGGACTATCTAATTCGGCATCCCCCATTTTCAATTCAATAGTCGGAACTACATTTTCCACAGAGATTTCGACAGTAGCACTTGAGCGTCTACCAACCATATCTACAACATCAACTTGCACCGAATATATTCCAGAAGTACTAGGCAATAAGGTGAAAACCATCCCGTCCGTTTCGGATTCTTCAGCGACACGCAGAACACCATCAGGTGGAGTTACATACCAAATGGCTTGCAAACGACCTTCCCAAACTCCATCGCGTGACTCACTACCATCGATTATAATCGAGTCGCCTTCAAACGCTTGCTGCGGAGCAATTAAGACTGCTTCAGGGTCAGTTTGATCAACATAAACATCGACCTTTACCAAAGGTGATGTCCTAAGATACAAATCTTGCAAATAATATGTGAACTCCCATATGCCATCGGATAGATTTAGAGCTGTTGCATCCAAGGTAAATTCTCCTAAATCTTCATTCCAAGAAATATTAACTTCCCCAGAACCAGATTCTCCTTCACAGGCACCCAATGGTGCATGACACCATTCGACAAAGAGTTTGGTTTGTGAGAAGTTACTGTCTGCTAAGATTCCCCGGGCCGACAACAAAACTGGTTCATCTACAACAACAAGTGAATCCGTTTCTAGTGAAAGTACTGGATTATGAGGACCTTCTCCGATGAAGATGATACGTTTGAGTAATGCTTTCTGCAAACCATCTGGCTGACTAATTTCAAGCCAGCAAGTACAGTTTAAACCCTGTACATCAATAGTTATCGACCAAATCCATAAATTATCATCAACAGGAATTACTGCACTGAAATATTCAGCACTCCGTAATAGTTCCCAAGGTGAGTATGGATCTGTAACATCATACAGTGCCCACTTAGCATCCTGTGCAGCTATTGTTGTTGAGCCATTGATTACAAGTGTATCATTTACCCAATTACCATGCGGTAGAGTAGTTGTTAGTTCACCACTTTCTGTTGAAGTCACACTACTTACGGGAGTAGGGATTGTAAGAATTAACAGCGAAGCCAACAAAATGCTGGTCTTCGATATTTTATTCATCCTTACTCCTCAAAGGCATTACAGAGTTGCCCTTGTCCAGGGAAACTGTTGATATCTCGTGGATTTGTATCCCACTTATACTCACAATAATTGATGTGGCCATCTCCATCGGTATCGACCATACGGTCTGCACTGTCATATGGATCGAAATTGAAGTAATACTCCCAACCTGTAGCCATTCCATCCGAATCATGATCTTGGTAGAATACTTCTGGTCCATCATCCCAATCATCACCATCAGTATCGTTGGTAATCGGGTTTGTACCATTAATAAATTCTTCAAAGTTGGTATAGTTCTCTAGATTATCATAGAACATCTTCCCATCGGGACTGTCTGGATCTATGTGACAATTACTTGACTGTGGATCGTTGTAAGAAGGGCAATATTTTGCAACAAGTCCAGTTCGATTTAATCCATCATGGTCTGGATCTTCCATTCCGTCATCGATGCCATCTAAATCAGAATCTTTCATTGATGGATCCATTACTCCACGTGCACCATTAGCACTGTAAGTTTCGTTGTCGAGAAGACCAAGGATTAGCGCCTGCTCGGAATATTTTACTTCCCATCCATCAGGCAGCATATCTCCATCTGTATCATCGTCAACAGGGTTTGTATCCCACCTATCTGGAGCTTCTGCACCATTCGCAAGGGTATCGTTGTCAATATCATATGTATCGTCCTTCAGCGATGCTTCTGATGGGTCAAGGGCCCAACGTCCATTACATCCACCACATAACGAATTTGAAGGAACAGCGAAATTGGTCATGTTCATCTCGTAAACTTCGTATTTCTTTTCAAGGATGAATCCACCAAGCCAGTTCTTCCAAACATAGCCACCGGAATCTAGCCCACATTCTATCATTGAATCGCAGCCAGGCGGTAGCCAAAGGTCGGTAGCAACCCAAAGTGAATGTGATTTTGTATTGTCTTCAACTGACTCGACTTGCATTTCCCATCCATCAAGCATGCCATCTCCATCGGTATCGTTAATCAGAGGGTTAGTTGGATTCTGGAAAGGTCTTGGAACGAATAATACTTCATGGCCATCCATCAATCCATCATCATCTGTATCGGAGTTGTTAGCGTGAGTCAAGAAATTATCCTGGCCTAGTACTACCTCTTCACCATCTTCAAGCCCGTCATTGTCTGTATCATACATACAAGGGCTTGTGAAATATTCTTCCCCATACCATGAAAATCCATTTAGTGCCTCAGCCTGATCAAGCAAACCATCACCATCGGTGTCAGCGTTTGATGCGTTTGAACCGGTATCACATACCTCGCTGTACTCCCTGAAATCAGACAGCCCATCTTCATCGGTATCCCACAAACCAGGGTCTGAAGTGACATGAGTATGCTGTACACCTCGATTAACTACAAGAATTTCCCAACCAATAACTTCGATTCCATCCTTTAGTCCATCACCATCGGTATCTGGATTTAGAGGATCTGTTGAACGCCCATCAATAATTCCATCACCGTCAGAATCTCTAGCATTATATTCCATCAAGTTAGTGAACATCTCATCGAGTTCAACAATTTCAACCCATACATCAAGTCGACTTTCAATAGTGTCACCGACTTCTACATTGATTGAATAGACATAGCCTTCAACTGGAGCAACTAGAGGTATTACTTGTTGATTACCACCCGAAAGGGTAATTCTAGCACGAGCCACTGTTTGATTAGCACTTACCCAGTCATCTAATTCAACATCGATTGCAACAACAAGGGCTGCATTTTCTAAAGTTGAAAAGGTAACTGCTCCGTCACCATCAGCATCGTATCCATCTCTATCAGAATCGAGATCACCATTGGAACCATCACGTGGGTCAAGACCATTTGTTGCTTCCCAACCATCTGGCATCCCGTCTTCATCAGTATCGAAATGCCAAGGAGAAGTAAATTTCTCTTCACCAAAAATTAATGCAACCTGGTATTCTTCAATGTTGTTCATTCCATCTTCATCCCAGTCACCATAGCCATCAGAGTTGTTGGCAGGGTTCAATAGTTGCGACACTGCAATTGAGCCGCCTGAATTTGGGTGATCTTGGACTCGTGAGAAACAGAACTCGAATCCATCAGGCATTCCATCTCCATCTGTATCCCAATCAGATGGTCCGTTTAGTTGCCCATCGCCATCCATGTCTTCTTTGAACCAAGCAAGACCGCTTTCAAGCGCATCTTCTGCAAACGGAGCATCTCTGGTAACAGGGTCGAGAAGACTTAGTCCGCAATTCTGACCTGTCGCTTTCATGACAGAAATTGTAGAATTCGAAATTTCATGGATATCATCTAGTAAATCACCATCTGAATCTGCTTTGGTAGGATCGGTTCCATACTCCTCTTCTTCGAGGTTGAAAAGACCATCTGAATCTGAATCGAGAACTTGGTCACACGAATGCTCACCCGCACCATTTGCAAGATTATCCCAATCCGCAATTCCATTCTCACCATCGAAGTGGTCTTTCAAGGATTCTTCCATTGCATCATTGAGTTCAACACAATTCCAATTTCCAGATAATGGATTGAAAAGAGTATAGTTTCCGGCAGGGTGGTTTACAACCTGCTTGTACTTTACTTCCCATTTGTCGTTTAGCCCATCGCCATCAGTATCTGCAAGCCTTGGGTTGGTTCCCTCGATAACTTCAACCGAATTAATCAGCCCATCTCGATCTGGGTCTCCCTTAGGACCGTCGTCTGGGTCTGGCCAGGAATCATCTTCATCCTGTTCTTCAGCACCTTCGGAATTGGCTTCACTTGGATCGTTATCTGCGTCATCGGATTCACCATTATCTAGAGGGTTGAGTCCATTTTCTACTTCCCAACCATCTCCTAGGCCATCCCCGTCTGTGTCTGGGTTTTGTGGATCAGTGCCGTACTGCAGCTCTACTGCGTCAACTAAACCATCTTTGTCAGCATCCATCGATTCGCCGGAATTGGACCCGTCGCCGATCAAATCATCTTCAAAAGCAGGGTCGAAATCTCCAGCCTCACTGGTTTGGAAGAACCCTGTGGCGCCCACGAAAAGGGAACCAAAAATCAGGGTTGAAACTATTGCAACGTAAGCCATTTGATTGTGTGACATTGTCATGATATTACGCTCCGCACAGTAATGCAATTCACTCGAGTACTGTTCTAGTCATAAACCTTCACGGTAGATGATTTGACTATAATCTGTTTATCGAACCGGAAAATCAAGCGATTTCGTATCTACTTTGTAAGGTGATAAGATGTTTATTTCCATCCGATTCCATGCTGACTTTTACCGGTCTACCTTCGCTTCTAGTCCACGCTCCTGCAAGAAAACCGGCTGTCAGTGAAGGCATTGGAAGTTCAGCATATTCCAATTCCACACCTCCATTAGAATCAATCGTCTTTGCAGATATTGGTGTTGACAAACCCATTGGAGCAAAATATGCATTGCAACTTTCAACCCAACCATCGCTATCTACTGCTAAAAATATCTCTTCACCAGCGATAAATAATCTCTTACATGCTATCGCAATTGCCAAAAAACCGTCTGCGAAAGCAGGCCAAACTGATCTTTCATCTTCACTGATATTAGCAACTAATCCGGCACAAGATTCTTGCAAACGGTGAAATAAACCAGCCGGAATTAAATGGTATCTTTGGCCATCTATTCGCCATTGGCTCTCAACTTCAACCTCATATGCAATCCCAGCATCATAGGTTTCGCATGCACCACCAACTGCTGAAAGTGGGTATTCGGATTCTTCTAACTTCAAAATACATGATTCTGAAGATTTCTCCTCCCAACGCATCCGATATCTTTTCGATTCTGTACGCTCGATTCCAGCCTGGAGAAAACCAGCGAAAATTGGCGTCAATCCAATACCCTCAATACTTGGTGGCTTCATATTAGGAAGACCCCATCCATGCAGATTCCATCGATGTGTGAGGGCTTGAGCTGTTTTCTTACGACGGAACAAACCCGTTTTATCAAGGACTTCAGAATTGAGGAGCCACTCCTCTTCATCACAAGCTGAATTTGCTAATCTTCTACCCATAGGTGCATTAATTGTTTCTTCAAACATTCGCCACCAAGCATCGAGTCCATCGGATCTCCATCTAAACCATGCATTACCATTCAAGTCGAGAATTAAGCCATCACGACAAGTGAAGTTCGACTGTAAATCAGACATCAATTCTGCGTCCAACAGTGTTTCGCTTGCATCAATCAATGGCATATTAATCACAGGGGATAACCATTATTCCCATCTTCATTGAAACAATATCGAATGATTTGGTAATCTGATTTGAATTCTTTAACGGCATTTTTCACTGAAGCGGGAGAATCTCCTTCGAGCAATACTCGCGCATAGAATCTCGCAACATCTGTCATTTCATCGGTTCCCATTCCGACACGTGTTAGTTCTTGAACTCCAAGCCGCAGCCCTGATGGTGTCATGGCTTTTGTATCACCAGGTAGCATATTCATGTTAGTGATAATTCCTGCTTGCTCCAGTAAGTCAGCAGCCTTAGCCCCTGCACCAGAATCAAGTTCACCATGTCGTGTCAAGACTTGATGTGATGCAGTATAACCACGTGACTCCGCTAGTACATCGAATCCTTCTGCCGCTAAAGCTGCAGCAAATGCTTGTGCATTCGCAACTGTATCACGTGATAATTCCGCACCATATTCTTGAAATTCTGCTAATGCCATAACTTTGCCAGCGACATGATGTAAATGGTATGAGGAACATGTTCCTGGGAAAACAGAATTATTCAGGCGGCGCTGGAATTTTTCATCTTCACTCGATGATAGTATGAATCCTCCTTGGGGGCCGGGGAACGTTTTGTGTGAAGAGCCAGTCATGACATCTGCACCCTCGTGTAATGGATCTTGGAAACATCCACCTGCAATTAATCCCAGAACATGCGCACCATCGTACATTACAGTCGCACCAACTTCATGTGCTGCATCTGCTAATTCTTTGAGTGGTGTAGGGAACAGGAATACCGATTGGCCAAACAATGCTATCTTGGGTGCAGTTTCACGTATCAAGGCTGCAGAAGCGTCGACATCGGGTTCCATTCTTTCTTCATCCCAAGGGTAGGTTGAAAGATTTAGATCTCGTAATCCGACTGCACCCATTCGTGCATGAGAGATATGCCCTCCGTCGGCCGTTGAAACAGCTGTTATCGAATCACCTGGTTTGGCTAATGCTTTGAGGGCGGCAATGTTTGAAACAGTTCCACTTGTAGATTGAATATTAGCAAATGGCACATTGAATACCTTTTTTGCTAAATCTAAACCCAATTCTTCAATAGTATCAAATCCACCACATCCTTGGTAATATCTCTTGAAGGGTAATCCCTCTGCGTACCTTCCATGCAAGTCACTTGAAACTATTTTCTGAACCATTGGAGATATGATATTTTCACTCGCAATCATCCCTAACCCTTCGCGATAGAGAGTTCCACTGGCAGATACTGCATCCATCACAACTTGAGCGTGTTCTAAATTTACGGGACTAGCAGTTCTACTACCTCTTGGCTCAACCATGTGTCATGCTCTAAGCATTCGGCCTTTGACCCTTTTGAATTGAAATCCAATAATTAGATTTAACTCGGCCGGCGTGGACCACCAGGATTCATAGAGCGGGATTGCTTTTCAGATCGAATCGTATTGTGTGGGATTCCCTTTCGATTTAACTCAGAAGACATGATTCCCTTTTTGTTGCGTGACCGGCCAACTGGACGCGCAGCACGCCCGGACTTCCGGTCAATTATTTGTGAGCGCCCTCGGTAAGCAACAGGGCCAACTAATCTCTCCATTGCTGGAATCTCAGACCCGACTTCTTTTGGTCGCTTCAACCACCATCCGGGAGACAGGTTTTGCATTCTAGCAGCACGCTCTCTCTTCATTGCATTAGCTCGACGCGTTAACTTTGGTCGAACCGCACGCTCACTTTCTTTGGGTATGAGCGTGGTTAACCATCCCGGCAATCCAATATCGTAAACAACTCCATTAATTGTCAAGAGCATACCAGACAGTAACAAATGGGTTCCCACTGGAACCTCATTTCTGGTCA
>Ga0315321_10000787_pt1 | contig 24143 bp, 18 predicted proteins | sample M180m21515metaG_FD_203464 | JGI IMG/M metagenome (GOLD analysis project Ga0315321, IMG submission 203464) | Ammonia-oxidizing marine archaeal communities from Monterey Bay, California, United States - M1 80m 21515 | ecosystem: Environmental > Aquatic > Marine > Intertidal zone | place: USA...
ATGGTGCCCAGCATCGCACCCACATGGATGAAGGCAGCGCGCGGAGACAACACCTGCGACAGGCCCCAGGCCGCGCCCGTCATCAGAAGGAAGCCCAGCAACGACAGCGCCATCGGCTGCTTGTGGAGCGGTGACTTGCACATCAGGTCGTAGACGACCCAGCCCACGACGAGGCTGCCGACCCCCACGCCCGCCGCCGCGCCGGCCGACAGCGGACCATCTGGCTGCACCATCATCACGTCAGCCTGAAGCCAGTAGACCACCAGCAGAAGCATGACGCCCGTCACCCAGGTGAGGTACGCCTCCCACTTGAACCAGTGGAGCGTCTTGGGCAGCTCATCCGGCGCACCTGCATACTTGCGCACCTCGTAGAAGGCTCCGCCGTGGACGGCCCACAGCCCGCCAGCCAGCTCACCGTTGGGATGGGGACCCTGCACGGGCCGCACATGGTTGTTGAGCCAGTTGAAGTAGAACGAGGCGCCAATCCATGCCGCACCAAAGACGAGGTGAGCCCATCGCGCGAGAAGGTGAAACCAGTCGGTCAGCCAAGGAGCGATGAGGGGGGCGTCGAACATGAGTTCTCGGGGGACGGATTCATGACTCTCGATAACGAGCCACGGAAGATACACCGCCTGAACGCCCCCGACGAACCCCACCTCCGAGGAGCCCCAATGCAACGCACCATCTTCGGGCACCGAGTGCTCATCAACGGGCGCTTCGAGCGCGCCCGCTTGGGCTGGAACAACGGCCGCATTCACCTCGTTGAGGTGGTGAGCGCCCCCTGCAAGGGCGACGAGCTGCTGGGCAACCTTCTCGTACTGCCGGGCATCGTCGACACGCATGTTCACGTCAACGAGCCCGGTCGCACCGAGTGGGAGGGTTGGCAGACCGCAACCGCAGCCGCTGCACTGGGCGGGGTCACTGTGCTCGCCGACATGCCGCTCAACTCCGATCCCGTCACCACCTCTCAGGGAGCGCTGCAAGCGAAGCTGGAGTCGATGCGCGGGCAGCTTCGGGTGGACTGCGCGCTGTGGGGCGGTGTGGTGCCCGGAAACGTGGCGGAGCTGGCACCGATGGTTCGCGACGGCGTGGCAGGCTTCAAGTGCTTTCTTTGCCACAGCGGCATCGACGAGTTTCCCAACGTGGAGCGCGCCGACCTGCTCCGGGCCATGCCTGTTCTCCGAGACTCTGGAGTGCCCTTGCTGGTCCATGCCGAGCTGGAGTCTGAGCTCGCAGAAGCCGCGCAGGCCCCCGCCGACGACTACGCGAGCTGGCTCCACGCGCGTCCGCCGGAGTTCGAGGACGACGCGGTGGCCATGATGGTCGAGCTGTGCCGCGAGACACGGTGTCCCGTCCACATCGTCCACCTCTCCAGCGCGGGCGCCATCGACATTCTCCGCGCCGCAAAGGCGGAGGGCCTGCCCATCACCGCCGAGACCTGCCCCCACTACCTTTGCCTCAAAGCCGAGGACGTGCCGCGCGGCGACACCTCCTGGAAGTGCGCGCCCCCGATTCGCCCCAACGCCAACCGAGAGCTGCTGTGGAAGGCGCTCGACGAAGGTGTTCTCGACTTTGTGGTCACCGACCATAGCCCATGCATTCCGGGCCTTAAGCGCCTCGACACCGGCAGCTTCCTCGACGCCTGGGGTGGCATCGCGTCGCTTCAGCTCGGCCTCGCAAGCGTGTCTACCGAGGCCCGTCGCCGAGGATTCGGCTGGGACCGCATCAGCGAGTGGATGTCCCGTGGTCCCGCAAAGCTGCTGGGTCACGGTGGAGGTCAGCTGGCAGTCGGTCAGCGGGCGGACGTGATTGCAGTCGATCCAGAAGCGGACTTCCTCGTGGACGGCGGCACCCTCGCCCACCGGCATCCCCTCACCCCCTACCAGGGCATGGCTTTGAAGAGCCGGGTCCGTCACACTTGGCTTCGCGGACACCACATCGTCGACGATGGCCGCCTGGTCGACGGCTATGTCGGCCGACCCATTCTTGGAGAGTCTCGATGACCCCCACCCTTGGCTCCCGATTCGCCGACCTCACCGAGCTGTCTTCCGGCACGCTCGGGGGACAGGCCATCTGGGCAAGTGACAACTTCTTCGCGGGCATGGAAAACCTCGTGAAGCCCCACCCCGCGGTCTGGGACGCCGAGCGCTACACCGACCGAGGCAAGTGGATGGACGGCTGGGAACCCCGGCGCCGGCGACATCCCGGCCATGACACCGCCATCGTGAAGCTCGGCGTGGCGGGAGAGCTCGCCGGTGTAGACATCGACACCAGCCACTTTCTGGGCAACCACGCCCCCTTCGCATCGCTCGACGTCACCACCGCTCCCGCCGATGCCACAGCCGAGCTCCTCCGCGACCACGCCGAGTGGACCCCCGTGCTCGACCAGACGCGCCTGGAGCGCGGCGGCTCCAACGTGTTTGCCATTGAGGCGCGCCATGCCACCCATGTGCGCCTGCACATCTACCCGGCTGGCGGCGTGGCCCGACTGCGCGTGTACGGCCGTCCTGACGTGAAGGTGAGTGAGCGCTGTGACCTCGCAAGCGCACGGGTTGGCGGACGCGCACTGGCTTGCTCAGACATGTTCTTTTCGCGGATGGACAACCTGCTTCGTCCCGATGTCGCCAAAGACATGGGAGACGGCTGGGAGACCAAGCGGAGCGCCTATCCCCGCACCGACTGGGTGGTCCTCGCCCTGGGGCAGCCGGGCACGCTCGACACCATCCGGGTGCACACCCGCCACTTCAAGGGCAACTACCCCACCGGGGTGCGCCTCGAAGGGGTGTACTGGCCCGACGCGCCGCCCCATGCGATCAGCCTGAGCGACCGCTGGGAGACCGTCGCCCCCGACACCGACCTCGGCCCCGACCAGGCCCACGACATCGCGGTGACCGTGCCGGGCCCATGGACCCACCTCCGCATGACCATCCTGTCCGACGGCGGCATCTCTCGACTTCGAGCGTTCGGCACCCCCACCCAAGCTGTCCCCCAAGACGCCTTCCTCGACGGCCTCAACGCCCTGTCCAGCGACGCCTGCTTCGAGGCCTTCCATCGCTGCTGTGGTTCCACACGGTGGGCGCGCCAGCTCACTGCCGACCGACCCTTTCTCAGCCGGGCCCACCTCCACGGCCAGGCTGCCCATCGCTGGTGGCACCTTGGTCACGCCCACTGGCACGAAGCCTTCGGCCACCATCCCCGCATTGGCGCCGACGTCGCCCGCCTGCGCGAGAAATTCGCCAAGACCGCGACTTGGTCGGCAGGAGAGCAGGCTGGCCTGGCCACAGCCGACGAAGCCACCATTCAGGCCCTCGCCCAAGGCAACCGAGACTATGAGGCCCACTACGGACACATCTTTCTGGTCTGTGCCTCGGGCCTGACCGCGGCAGAGATGCTGGCCCGCCTGCAGTCGCGGATGTCCAACGATCCCATCGCCGAGCTTCACATCGCGGCCGGAGAGCAGGCCAAGATCACCGCGCTTCGCCTCGACAAGCTCGCCACAGCATCCCCCAGTCCGCTTCCGGAGACCCCATGAGCGCGATCACCACACACGTCCTCGACACCGCATGCGGCACCCCCGCAGCCGGCGTACCCGTCCGCCTCGATCGAATGGAGGACGGCTGCTGGAGTGCGGTCGGCGCTGGTAAGACCGACGACGACGGCCGCTTCAAGGGTCTGCTGTCTGGCGGTCCGCTCACCGAGGGGCACTACCGCATCGCCTTCGAGCTTGCCGACTACCACGCCAGCCTCGGCATCCAAGGCTTCTTTCCGCGCGCCGCGATCGAGTTTATTGTCACCGACGCCACCGCCCACCACCATGTGCCCCTGCTCTTGAGCCCCTTCGGCTACTCGACATACCGGGGCAGCTGACGCCACTTCGTCGAGCCCTTCCACGCCAGTTGTCAAGACCGCGTGCCTGCGCCTGATCTCGCTATGCATTGCGCCCTTTTTCCGCTAAACTTGGCACGTATCTTCGGAGTTGTTGCCATGGCCCAGCGCGTCTTGTTTGCAAGCCTTTTCCTTCTTGTCGGCTGTGAAGCGGCCGAGCTCGAAGTCCCGGGTCTGGAAGGCGCAAGCCTCGGTGACACCTCCGGGGCGGACACCGACGGTGACGGCATCTCCGACAGCGAAGAAGCCGAGCTGGGCACCGACCCCCAGTCCGACGACACCGACCTCGACGGTTGGCTCGACGGCGACGAGCTTGCGCGCAACACCGACCCCACCGACGGCTCCGACAAGCCCTACCAGGGCGGCTGGCCCATCGGCGACTGCCGCGACGACATCCAAGCGGGGGCCTCCCTCACCGCTGGCGAAGTCACTCCAGACTTCACCCTCACCGACATGTACGGCGACGACGTCCGACTCCACGACTTCTGCCAGATGGCGGTCATGGTGGTCACCGGCGCGGAGTGGTGTGGTCCCTGCCAGGCCTACCGCGCCGACATGGCATCCCACTACGACGCCTACTTCGAGAGCGGCCTCATGATCATCGACCTCCTGGGCGAGACCGCTTCGGGTGGCGAGCCGACCGAGACCGACCTTGAGAACTGGGCGGATGGCCACAGCTACGCAGTCATGGCCGACCCCGGCTGGAGCGTCTCCAACCAGGGCTACGTGTCCGGCGGCATCCCCGCGATGTCCCTCATCGGTCCCGGTGGCGTGCTGATCTACGCAGACGGTGGCCCGGCCAGCGGCGCGCAGATCGAAGACGCCCTGCCCGCCGACTTCGTGATGCCCGAGACGGCCTACGAAGACGGCGCCATCCACTGAGCCAACCGCATCGCAGCCGCCCCGCCCTTCTCTTCTGAGGCGCGGGGCTGACTCGTTCTCGAGACCCTAAAAATTGTACGGTCGCGGACTGTAAGCTCACAGCGCCTTGGCGCGTCGGCGTGCCGACGGCAGAACGGGTGCGGGCTCCCACTGAAGGAAGCGCTTTCATGAGCAATCCAGTCGACCCATCCAGCGGGTCTCGCCGTGGAATCTGGCTACGAAGAGTCGGCATCAGCGGCGGAGTGTTGGCCGTGCTCTGCGCGGGCGCAGTTCTGGGTCCAATGCGCTGCTGGTCGGCATGGATGAAGTGGGGCATCGATGTCCACACCTGCCCAGCCGGCACCCCTCTTGCCACGCTCGAAGCCAATGTCTACAACATGGGGCGCGCGCAGGACGGCTCCCTGACGGTACGAGGCGTGGCCACCTACACCTACGGGCCGTCCGACGGGGCCTTGGTCACCGAGCTCCCCTTGCAGTCTGCATCCGCGACGCTGGTGCAGGCCGACGGCAAGGAGCGCGAGCTGGAGCTCCACGAGGACGGATGGATCAGCGACGATGGCACTCAGAACGTCATCGCCAAGCTTCCACCCGACCTCCAAGACGGCGACCACAAGCTCGTGATCGAGGCCAGCAGCCGGATGGGGGACCACTCCTTGGACGTCGCACTCCCGGTGTATGCCCCAGCCACGGTCCACCTACTCACCGACCGTCCGCTCTATGAGCCGGGCCACACCGTCTCCATGCGCAGCGTGGTCCTCCGCGCGAGAGATCTCGTGCCTTTGGGGGGACGTCCGGGCCACTTCACCGTGACCGACCCGCACGGACAACCTCTTCTCGACGAGCGCATCCCCGCATCCGACTGGGGCGTTGCTGCCACCACCTTCCCCCTCGACACCAACGCCGAGCACGGCACCTGGCGGGCATGCTGGGTGTCCCACTCCGCCCAGGGCTGCTCGGAGTTCGAGGTCACCGAATTCACGTTGCCGCGGTTCACGGTAAGTGCGTCCGGGTCGACGTCCTGGAGCGGTCGGGGCGACACGCCTTTCGTCGACGGGACCGTGCGTCTGGCGTCCGGCGCGCCAGTGGCCAACGCCGAGATCACCATCCAGTGGCGAGTCGACGGACCCTGGACCATGCCGCACAGCTGGCGAGACGGTGAGCTCCCCACCGATGCCCGATCAGATGCCGCGGGCAGGTTCCGGCTTGAGCTGCCCACCGTGCCAGAAGACCTAGTGGGACAGGCCACTCTTGTCGGCACCATCTCGGCCGTCGATCCTTCTGGCGACCGTCAGACCACCCAGGTGCGCCACCTTCTGTCGGTCGACGACATTGCGGTCACCGCCGTGTCCGAGCTGGGTGAAGACAGCCTTGTGGAGGGCATGAACAATCGGTTGTGGGTGCGCGCGACCACCGCCTCGGGGAGCCCGCTGCCCGGCACCAAGGTGAGGGTCACCCGCGCCTGGGACCCCACCGCACCCGCACTCGAAGCCGTCGCCGATGAGGATGGCGTCGCCGCACTGCAGATCGACCCCGGCGCACCCGTGAATGTCGTGGTCCCCGAGCCACCGCAGCGTACTCCTCCGCCGCCTCCACCCATCTCGCTGTCCGATATTCGGAACCTCGGCACAAACAGCGGCGCCAGCCTAGCCGACCAGCGGGGCTTCGAGGCCGCGATGGGCAAGTTCGCCACATGTGCCGACTTGGTGTCCGGCTCCATGGTTCGGAAACAGGTCGTCGCAGTTGTCGAAAACAGCCGCGTGGTCGAAGCGCACGGAAACGGCATCGTCGCGCAGTGCCTTGCCGCACGCCTGAAGAGCCACCCGATGCCTTCGGGGTCGACTCGCGTGCTGCGGGTTCAGGTGGGCATACAGCCAGCGCCCCTGCCCTCGATTCAGTCCGAGTCCAACGCCTGGATGGGCACTCGACCCAGCCTCGGCGAGTCCATCAGCTACGCCCTGGCGAATGCCCGCCACTGCATGCCAGGCCTGCGACGCGATCGAACGGTCCCACTGTCGCTTCAGTGGACCACCCGACCGGGCGACATCCGGCCGACCACCCGATGGTTGACCACAGGCGCCCCCATGGACGAGCTCAACAGCAGCTGCTTTCGGGCCGCCATGTCGGGCCTAAAATTCGACGAGCCAGCAAAGTCCACCGCCACCGGCATGGTCTCCTTCCGAGCATCGCCCGCGCCGGCCCGGTCCACCGGCAAACCCATCCCCCAAGAGCGCGTGGTGCTGGGCTACGAGCTGAAGGTCGAAGCCACCACCGACGACGGCGAGTCGCTGGGCCACACCCAGCTTGTGTTGCCTCCCGGAACCATCCCCGACCTCAGACTTCGGGCCGACCCCGTGCTGCCGAAGCCCGGCGGCAAGGTCACGCTCACCTTCCTGCGCGGCCCAAACTTCCAGGGCACACTGCCCGACGAGCTCTACCTGCAGCATGCATCTGGCGCGCGCATCAAGGGCACCCTCGACAAGAACACCCGCACCATCACCTACACGCTTCCAGACAGCCCCGACACGGTCACACGGTCGGGCTGGTGGTCCGCTTCCTGGACGGGAGCACTTGCTCGCGTCTATGTCGCGCCCCCTGGCCATCTCGAAGTCGACCTCGCGGCCAGCGCCACGGTCTACCGACCGGGTGACGACGCCCGCATCCAGATCACCACCAAGGGCGCTGAGGGGCCTGTGTCGGCAGCTGTGTCGCTCGTGGGCGTCGACCGCACCCTCCAAGAGCTCGCGCCCCTGCCCGGTCCCGGTGCGATGGAGGCCCTCCAAGCCCAAGTGCCTACTCCCTCCCCCGCCTTTGGGAGCCTCGACGGAGTGGCGCTGGTCCGAGGCCGTATCACCGGTGACAACGCGCGCACCGCGGTCATTCTAAGGGTCGGCGCCCCACCAGCCCCAGAGGCCATCGACGCCCCCGTCTCTACCAGCAACAGCGAGCGCCCCGACCCCCGAACCGTGCTGGTCGACCACTTCTTTCCGCTCCTCGCCGAGATGCTTCGCCAGGAGCGTGCCTGGGAGAAGCAAGCCGACAAGGACGCCAAGCTCGACCCCGCTCAGGCCGCCAAGCTGTGGGCTCTGGCCCGCGATGCAGTCTCCGATCGGGATGGCCAAGAGGCCGTGTTCGACGCCTATGGGCGCCCCATACAGCTCCACCAGCTGCCTCTGGAACTGCTCGACATGACCGCGCCCCACCACATCGCCGCCAACGGCACCCGCTTGCCCCAGGACCTTGAGAACTGGCAGCAGTGGGTTGCCCGCGAGGAGCCCAAGTGAGCCGTCCCAATCCACGCCCCTATTCCGTGCTGGCTCTGGTCTTCGGGGCTTCCATGTTCGCATGCGCGAGCCTGGAGGCCCCGATGTCTGGCGGTGCAGATCAAGCCGTCCCCAGCTCAGTGATGCCGAAGGAAGAGAAGAAGTCCGCAGGCTCCAACAGCAGGAGCCGCAAGATGGCAAAGAGGGCGCCCCCAAAGGGTGCCAGCTTGAGATCTGAAGGCGCCGACTACGAAATGGAATCCTTCGCCGATGAAGCTCCGGCGCCGCCTCCCGCGCCCATGCCCGCCAGTGCCCCAGCAGCCAAGGATGACGAAGGCGGGGCCCCCACCCGTGCCTGGTTCCCCGAGACCTTCCTGTTTCAGCCAGAGATCGTCACAGGCAAGGACGGCACCGCCGTAGTGACCGCAAAGGTGCCCGACCGGCTCACCACGTGGCGCGTGCTGGGCCTCGCCCATGACAAGGCCGGCCACCAAGCGGGCGACGTGGAGGAGTTCACCAGCAGCTTGCCGCTCTACGCCGACCCCGTGGTGCCCCCGAAGCTGCGGGTGGGTGACCGGGCGCGCCTGGCCATCCCAGTGGTCAACACCACCCGCCAGTCCCGCACCGTCTCGGTGAAGGTCGAGGCGAAAGGTCTCGACGTCCGAGGAGGAGGTGCACTGCGCATTCCCGCCTATGGCAGTGGCGTGGCCCGGGCCGACATCGCTGCCACACGCCCCGGGACGGCGGTGGTGCATGCCGACATCGTCGAAGGTGGCGTCACACGCGATGCCGTCGAGCACACCATTCCGATCATCCCCACCGGTCAACGGCGCGCATCTTCTCGCTCCGGAACGCTCGGAGCCCCCCGCACCGTGGCCCTGCCGCTGCCTGCCAATGCGGACCCTATGACCGCAGAAGCGCGCCTCACCGTGGTTCCCGGTGGGCTCGGCATCGTTCAGTCCGAGGTCGCCAGTGCTGGCTCGCGTGCCCGTGGCGGTCAAGGTGCAGCGGTCCTCCTCCAGCTCGCAACCGTGGCGCCCGCGTTGTGGGAGTCCGCTGGCTTGCCCGTGGCGGAGGATGGCGAGGAACCCGATGCCCGCGCCCGCTGGGAGCAGGTCCGAAGCCTACGCCTGACGGCAATCCAGCGAGCCGCGCAAGTGCAAGGCGCACTCTCACTGCGCGAGGCCATCACCCTCACTGCAGCAGCAGCCGGACACGCGGGCGACCCCCTGATGGACTCCCTCGCCCAGCGCAGCCTCATGGCCCTGGAACAACATCGCCATCCCGACGGCACCTTCGGGGGCTCGGCCAACAGCGGCGAAAACTGGACCGTACAGCGCATGCTCGTCACGACGGGCGCGGCGGTCGACGCGGTCCGCTCCCTGGATGAGGCCACCGAAGACGAAGCCCTTCAGCGCAAGATTCTGCCCCACATCGTGCTGGGCTCTGGCGCCGCGGAACGCTTCGCCGGCCGAGTGGTCGACGCCTACACCGCAAGCGCCCTGCTGGCAGCCGGTCTCGTCGAAGGAGAATCCCAGGAGCGGATGCTGGGTATCGTGCGCGAGTCGGTGAAGTCCGACGAGTCTGGTGCCTGGCTGGAGCTGCCCAAGGGCGTGGTCCGTATCGACGGCCGCCCCCCTCAACGGGCGGAGTCGGCCGCTCTCGCCGCACGTGCCCTCGCCGCCGCCGGCTCCGACGAAGATGCCGACCGCATTGCCGATCTGGGCGCCACCGTGCTGTCGTCCTTTCAGCCGGGTCGCGCCTGGGGCGACCTCACCGCCGACTACGACTGCCTTCGCGCGGTGGCGGAGCTGTGGTCCGAAGCTCCATCCGAGGCGGTGACGCTGACCCTGGCCCGCGGCACAGAGACCCTCGCAAGCCGCACACTGGCCACCGACGACCTTCGTGACCCCGTGTTCATCGCCGTTCCCGCCACCGGAAAAGGCGAGTGGACCATCCGGGCCGAGCCTGCGGTGCCGGGCCTCGCCTATGGCCTGGAGCTGGTGTCCTACACGCCGTGGACCAACCCTCCGCGCGACCCCGGGCTCGACGTTGAGGTGAGTCCACCGAAGAACCTGAAGCTGGGCCAGACCCGGCTGCTGTCTGTCGACATCGCCGCACCGCGCTCCTCGACCCTCTCTCTTCGCATTGCACTGCCAGCGGGGATCCAAGTCGACGAGGATGACATCGTGGTGCGCGATGGCAGCCAGACTCCCTCCCCCTCCGAAGTCCGCACTTCCGATGGTGAAGTCCACCTCACCCTCGCCCCGGTCGAGTCGGGACGCCTCCGCATCGAGACTCCAGTCAGCGCCACCATCGCCGGCACTCTGTGGAGCGGCAGCGTCGAGCTAAGAGACCTGCGGAGCGACGCGCTCACCATCGTGCCGCCGGCCGCTTGGTCGATTGCGGGTAGATGAAGGCCACCTCCGAGTCCGTCACCCGCGTCGGCGCGGTGGCGCTCTGGCTGGGGTTGCTGGCGTGGTCGAGCTGGGCCACCCCGCCGATGCGCCCAGACCTGCTTGGCTGGGCGGCTGCCCTGGCGATCGGCGACTGGACCACCGAGGACCCCTTCATCGTGGCGGTCTTCAACACGGCGGGACTGCTGCCCATCCTGTTCGCCCACCTGCTCCAGAGCGACCTGCGAGCGCGCCCGGTGCCGGCGTGGCCGTTTGTCCTAGGAAGTGCGGCCATCGGCATCTTCGCCCTGTTGCCTTGGGTGGCTCTCCGGCAGCGCGACCCCAATCCACCCCGACTTCGGCCCACCCTTCGGCGCCTGCTGTCGAGCTGGGCCCTCCCGATGTCGGGCGGACTCCTCCTCGGCGGACTGGGCATCTGGGGCGTGGTTCAAGGCAGCCCACTGGTGTACCTGGAGCGGATGCAGCAGGACGGCTTCCTGATGGTGATGGCCGTCGACTTCGCCCTGCTTCACGCGCTCTTCGCCGGCCTCGCATGGTCCCGAGGTCACCGGGCCTGGCCGGCAGCCCTTGTGCCGTTCTGCGGTCCAGCCATCGCGTTGCTGCCTTCTGCCACGCCGATGGAGTGAACCCTACTCTCTCGGCGCGCCCTGGGCGTACCAAGCGAGCACCAGCTGAAGGTCGGCATCGTCGATTGCGGGCAACCCGAGGGGCATCCCAGGCGCGCTGGGACGCTTGAGCGCAGCGGGCCTCTGTCCAGGGGCGACATGGTCTCGAGCCGCCTCATCTCGTCGGCGCATCATGGCGGCCACAATGGCTGGCTCATGCCGTTTTACGCTGTCGTAGGTCTGCAATTCCAGGCCGGTGGCAGCCCAGCCAAAGCCGCCCGCATTGCCCGGGCCTCGTCGGCCGCCATTCTGCGCGGGGTCCATGTGGCAGTGCACGCAGATTCGTCCGAACACCCTCTCCTCAACGTCGGCCCAGACCACATCTTTGGCGCCCGAGGTGCCCAGCTCGGAGGGGGGAGGCGCCTCCGGTGCCGACACGTCCGCGAGCAGAATGTAGTCCCGCACCGCGAGCAGATCATCGGGGCTCAGGTCCACAGCCGGCATCGTGGCGTCCTTTGAAAAGGACGTTGGGGAAGCCATCCACGCAGACACCACATCTGGCTTCATGCGGTCACGGGTGTGGATCAGATCGGGCGCAAGCGGGAGGACCCCCGACGTATGGACGCTGCCGAAGGTGTGACAGCTAGGGCACCCGGCCTCTGTGAACACCACGGCGCCACGTGCTACGCGATCTGCAGACGGCGCCACGGTCGACGGAATCTCCGGTCGTGAGGCCACCAGAAAGCCCGCCACTTCACGGCGCTCGGAAGCACTCAGCCCAAACCGCGGCATCCCTTCATCGAGCCGGGGCCGCACATCGTGGGGGTCCGCCAGCCAGTCGGCCACCCAGGCGGGGTCCAGACGCGAAGCCGCTGCGAGATCGGGCGTCGCAATGTAGCTGTGCACCGTGCGCTCGTAGCGCTCCCACAGCGGGAACACGGCCATCGCCTGCGCCCGCTTGGCCGAATCCTGAGAGACCGCGCGCACCCACTGGTGACACGACTGGCAGCCCACGTCCATCTCGGCCACGGGCTCTCCGGCCACCACATGGCACAGCACACAGTCACCCTTGTCGAGCACGCCAGCCCACGCCGAAGCAGCAAGCAGCCAGACCACCATCGTCAAGACTTCGGCTTGGCCGGCGTCACTTCTGCAGCTTCCGCAAGCCGCTTGGCCACCGACTCGGCCAGCGCCGAGCGCTCGTCGCTAATCTCCAGCTTGTAGCGGTTGTCTTCCTCTTCAGCAGTGGCGACGCCCAGGGCTGGAGGGGTCTCGATGGCTTTGAGCTGCACAAGCAGGTCGCCGTCACCTCGGTGGGGCATGCCACAGGCGGATGCGGCAGAAGGCAGCGCGGACACGGCGAAAGCGGCGAGAAGGAGAGCGGACCGAACGAACATGCAAGCCTCCAGAAGCGGTTGCCCCCATCCTGACCCCGACCGCCAATTCGTGTTCCGAGATCTTGCGCACGTGATTCCAACCCCAATCCGGACAGCGTCTGTCCACAGCCACCCAGGCAGGGCAATAAAGGCCGGTTGGTCCGGCCTCCGCCGGGTCGGTCCCGCTGGAGAGCGCCGTGCCCACCATCTCCGACATCTTGCACAAGACCGAGACTTGGTTTCGGGAGCGCGGAATCGACTCCCCGCGTCGCCAAGCCCAAGCGGCGGTCGCCTTTGCGCTAGGCCTGGAGCCGCTTCAGCTCGTTCTCCAACACGACAAGCCCCTCGGCGACGACGAGCTCAACCGCATCCGGCCGGTCATCAAGCGTCGGGCGAGCCGCGAGCCCTGGGCCTACATCGAAGGCAGCGCAGGCTTCCACGACTACGAGTTCGCGGTGCGGGCGGGTGTGTTGTGTCCCCGGCCCGACACCGAGTCGCTTGTGAACGCCGCACTCGAGCTCATTTCCAACGACCCTGCTGCCGAGCCTATCTATGTCGCGGATGTGGGAAGCGGCACCGGCTGTGTGGGCCTCAGCATCGCTGCATCGCGGCCATGTGTGCGCCTGTATGCCACCGACATCAGCGACATCGCCCTGGCCGTCACGCGCGAGAACGCCACCGCCCTCGGCCTCGACAAGAGGGTGGCAGTGCTTGAGGGTCCACTGCTGGCCCCAATTCCCCCGCATCGTCCGATCGACATCGTGGTCTCGAACCCACCCTACATCCCGTCCGCCGACATTGACGGCTTGATGCCCGAAGTCCGCGACCACGAGCCCCGCCTCGCCCTCGATGGGGGTCCCGATGGCCTCGACGTCTACCGGGCGCTCATTCCACAGGCAGTGAGTCGAGCGCGGAAGGCGGTGCTTGTCGAGATTGGCCACGACCAAGCCGAGTCCGTGGGAAAGCTCTTCCACGCAGCCGGCCTACACGGCGTGCGTGTGCTCAAAGACCTAGGCGGACACGACCGTGTGGTGATGGGCCATGTCGACGAGGTCCCAGCCCCGACTGAACCCCCTGTCGAGGAGCACGTGCCCGCGCGGGTGGTGTTCTAAGCGAGCAGACGCAACGACAGTGCCATCAGCCAGGGCGCGCGCGACAATGCCGGCACCAGACGCCTTCTCAACACCTTCGATCGCGTGAGCGTGAGCAGGCCCAGCGTGCCCCAACGGTAGGAGCGGGTGATCCGTCGCCACCGGTGCTCCCACAGCTCAGGGCGACCGCCCACCAGCGTGTCCACCAGCGCCTCCGCACCGAGAAAGCCGAGCTTCAGCCCCTCACCGGTGAGTGGGTCGATGTAGCCCGCCGCATCGCCGGCCAGCAGCACCCGACCGTGAACCCGGCGCTTCGCCCGCTGCTCGAAGGGCCCGGCACCACGGGGTTGGCTTGCAGACAGCGCACCCTTTAGGCGGTCCCGCAGCTCCGGAAAGACTGCCAGCAGGGCATCGAAGGGCGTCTGCCCCGGGGGACGCCGCCAGTCCTTGCCAAACAGCATCGCCACGCCCACCAGGTCGTCGGCCACCGGGGTGACATAGGCCTCACAGGACACGTCTGCGCACCAGTGCACCTCGACATGCCGGCTCCACGGAGCGACAGCGAAGTGTTGGCGGAGGCCCAGCCGTGGCGGCTGCCGTGGCGGCAGCGAGAGCCCAAGCTGGTGGCGAATGCCGGAGCGCAAGCCATCGGCGGCCACCAGGTAGCGCCCCCGGAGGCACCCGCCGTCCACAACCACCTCGACATGTTCCGCTCGCTGCACCACATCACCGACCCGCCCCGCCACACGATCGATGTCGAGCTGCGCACAGCGGTCTACCAGAGCGGCATGGAGCTCGGTGCGCCGAATCCCAAGCCCTAGACCGTCGTGAAAGTCCGCCTCGGCAGAAGCGCCCTGCCCCACGTAGCGAATGCCCGCAAAGGGTCGGCTGTGCGCAGGCTTCACACCCAGTCGGTCCAGTGCGGCCACGCCAGCCGGCATCAAGCCCTCTCCACACGCCTTGTCGATGACACCGACGCGGGGCTCAATCACAACCACCCGCAGACCTCGTGTGGCCGCATGGATAGCCACCGCAAGCCCGGTGGGACCACCGCCAGCCACCAACAGATCGGTAGAGGTCACCCGGCGGCCAAGCGTCGCTCCACGATCGCCACAACATCCCGGAGAGTGACCGCTGTATCGTCGTCTTCGGGCTCAAAGCAGATGCGGAAGTGGTCTTCGATGGCCACCACCAACTGGAGCACCTGCAGAGAGTCAAGGTGCTCGGAGAGGTTGGCTGTATCCTCGATACGCGCCAGCTCGAAGTCGTTGAGAGACAGCTCTTGCCCAGCCAGCTCGAGGACCTGCCGTCTGAGATCAGCGCGCTCTGCCATGGGTCATTCCCCTGCGGTACGCACGAGGCGCAGGCCGGTGTTGCTGTCGGCGCGGTCTGGTGCATGACCGTTGCGGGTCGCGACAGTGGCCACCGTGGTGAACATCACCCATGATCCACCCCGAAGCACCCGGCGGGGATCCTTCTTCGGCGGTTCGAGGGGGCCAATCGGGTCGATGAGCGCCTTGCGCCGATACTTGGCCTGCCAGTCCCAGGTCCACTCCCACACGTTGCCCACCGTGTCGTAGATGCCCCAGGCATTCGGCACCTTCTCACCGACGGGATGGGGACGTCCCTTTGCGTTGGCCACCGTCCAGCCGGCCGCATCAACGTCGTCGGTGTGGCTGTAGGGACGGTCCTCCCCGGCGCGCGCGAGGTACTCCCACTCGGCCTCGGTGGGCAGCCGGTAGCCAGTGCAGGCCACCCCCTTGCCCCACTCCACCGTGGTGCCGTCGATCTGGTAGCAGGGCTCGAGACCTTCGCGCTCCGACAGCGAGTTGGCGAAGACCACGGCGTCAAACCATGACACGGACTCGACCGGGCAGGCGTCGCCACAGCCCTCGAAGCGATGCGGCGAGCTGCCCATCACCGCGGCATAGAGACCCTGGGTGACCTCGGTTCGACCGACCCACAGATCGTGGGTGAAGGTGACTTTGTGCACGGGCTTCTCGCCCTTGTGGCAGAAGCCAGCCTGCCCCGTGGTGCAGCCGCGGTCGAAGCTACCGGAAGGCACTCTGATCATCGTGTAGCCCTGCGCTCCCGTCGAGTCGGGCAGGGCGGCTGCAGCGAGCGCAAGCAACGCAAGGGTGGGGGTCATCGTCACTCCTGTCGCGGACTCGTAGCGCCGCGAATGGGCCGTGGCTATCGCTTGGACCGCGCCCGGCACTGGTCGTAGCGGCGCTGGACGTTGTCCGCGAACCACCGCGTCGAACGCCCAGACTTCATCTTGGGACTCTCCAACGCGACGTCCGGGAGGCGTGCGTAGGTCGCCGCCTTGTCACTGCGGTCGCTGACGGCTGCACGCAGGGCCCGCACAGTGGCGGTGTCGTCGAAGTCAGCGGTCTTCTCCAGCCGGGCGTCGCGCCGGACCTGCCGCTCGGAAAGCTCCGGGGCGTAGGTCGACCGAAACACCAGCAGCGCGGCCAGAGTGTTGGAGGTCTTCCGGCGAAAGTCGCCGTCGCTGTCGTAGAGCATGAAGTCGCCGTCGAGCGCGAGCTTTCGGCCTGTGAGACCGGAGAGCTGCTCCTGGAGGGCCGCATTGCGCGAGGCATACAGCCCGGCGTTGTAGTCGGCGAAGCGGTACTTGGGACTGTCGTAGGGGGCGTCGTGGGCGAAGAGCCGTGCCGTACCGTACTTCAGCCCACCCACGCGGGTATAGAGGAGGTCGCGCACCTGGGTGGGGGAAAGCTCGTCGCGGTCACCGGCTTCGATGGCCCAGGCCACGCTGACCTGCATGGACCCCGAGGTGGTGATGGGATTGAAGCGCTCGACGAGGTCGGGGGCGAGAATGTCCATCGCGCGAGCCATCCCTGGGTGTGCAGCCCGATGGAAGTCCACGATCTCACGGTAGAGCTGGTCGGCATCTTGCTCGGTACGGACTCGCCCAAGGCGCGCCTCGAAGGTCTGCGTGGCGCCCGGCCCAACATGACCCAGAAGCGCCGACCGCACCGGCCCCGCCGCCGGACCCAGCTTGTCAAACATGGCGTCCAGCTCACCCTTCACGACCTTACCGAGCCCCGGCACTGCAGGGTCGGCCTCATAGCCAGACTCCTGCTCCACGATGGCCAGCACCTGGCACACCGAGTGCGGATTCACAGGCTGCCGCGCTGAGCTCAACGCAAGGCGCGCATCGGCCGCCCAGCCGCGCTTATCCTTCACATCTGAGCGTATGAAGCGGGCCACCTCCGACACCGAGAGGTCTCTGTCGACTTTGGGGAGCGGCTTCTGCTTGCAGCCCGCCAGCAGCACTCCTGCCAGCAACAGAGGTCTCAGACAGTGCCCCACTTGCCCAGCCCCACCCGCGGAATGCGCTTCATCACCTGTGCTTTCACAATCTCCTTGAGCACAGTCGCACCGCCCAGCATCTCCATCAGCTCATCTCGTCCCTCGGCCTTCGACAGCTTGCGCCGGATGAGGTCGGGGCGGAGGTAGAAGCTCATGTAAGCCTTGGTGCGGTAGGTCCGCAGCTGCTCGGCACTGAAGGTTTCGGTCTCGAGCTGCGGGATGTCCCCGCCGCCGTCGATGGTGTACTGCTTCCAGAAGTCGCCCTGCACGTAGCCGCGCTCCTGGGCGATTCGGTAGAGGTCGGTAGCCGGAAGCGCCGTGGCCACCGAGAAGCTCGCCCAGTCGAGGCCGATGCCGCTGGCGAACTTGATCATGTCCTCCACATCGTCGTGGGTCGCATCGTAGTAGCCGACCATGAAGTAGCCACGGGTGTCCACGCCCTCCTCGCGACAGATGCGGAAGGCCCGCTCGGTCTGCTCGCGGGTGATCTGCTTGTTCATGATCTTGAGAACACGGTCGGTACCGGCCTCCACACCCATGTGGATGCTGCGGAGGCCCGCCTTCTTCAGCTCGCGCACAACCTCACGGTCGATGGTGTCGACCCGGGCGCGAATGTTGAACTTGACCGTGAGCCCGCGCCTCTGCACCTCTGCGGCAAACTTGCGCATCCGCTTCTTGCCAATGGTGAAGGTCTCGTCGAAGAACACAATCTCGCGCACACCGAAGGTCTTCTCGAGAAACTCCATCTCGTCGACCACCAGCTCGACCGCCCGGAAGCGCAGCTTCTCCGAGTAGACCTGCGAGCAGTAGCCGCAGTGCCACGGACAGCCCCGCGTGGTGACCATCGTAGCGAAGGGCTTGAGCAGGGTGAGGCAGTGGTAGTCGGGGACCGGGATGAGGTCCCAGGCGGTCATCGGGTAGCGGTTGATGTCGCGCGGGAGGGGGCGGGGCGGGTTCTGAATGACCTCGCCGGAAGACGACCGCACCGCTGTTCCGAGGATGTCTTGCATGTCCTCGATGCCACAGCCCTGGTGGACGCGGTCGCAGATCTCAAGCAGCGTCTCCTCACCATCGCCCACCACCGCGATGTCGAACACATCCCAAGACAGGGAGTCCTTGGCGTAGATGGACATGTGGGGGCCGCCGACCACCACCAGCGCGTTGGGCGCGGCCTCCCGCACCATCATCGCGATCTCGATGACCGCCGGCCACCCAAGGGTCTTGGACGTGAGGGCCACAATCTGGGGGTCGAAGTCCCGCACCCGCCCTGCAGCGTCTTGCGGGTAGAGGTTCTCCACGTGAAGGTCGATGAGGCCGACTGGATAGCCATTCTGCCGGAGCCACGCAGCAAGCCCGCCCAGCGCGAGGCTGGGGAAGATGCCGAGCTTTTCCGCCGCCTTCTTGGACAGTGGCTGCTGGTCAGCGGCCTCATGATACTTGACGAATAGGACCTTGGGCTTGCTAGCCACATCGACCTCGCTGGCGGACTTTTGAACGACCACCGGAGGGCGGGTTGACCGTCCGATGAAGCACAACTACCAGACCTTAGCACTCCCACGAGGCCGCGGTAGCGAAGAGTGGTCGGAGTGACCACCTTCCTGCGCGCTTTTCCGAGCGGGGAGCGGCCTCAGGGCAGGTCTTCGGCTCCAGTGACGGAGGGACCGCTGGAGAGGTCCACGTCCGTGCCATTCACCGCCACGCTCAGCAGGTACTCGGCGCCTTCCGCACAGTCACTCCCCCCCCACTGAGCGACCGCGATGGTGAAGTCCCCGTCGGCAGTAGGGTTGAACGAGGAGTCAACGCAGGCTGCACCGTCCCAGGGGGTGACTGAGCAGCCCCCTTCGTCGTCGAGGTCCAGGTAGTCGTCGGCCATGCCCGCGTAGGTGCCCGCAGAATCGACCGCGTACGCCACCACATCTGCAGCCCCTTCGCCGTTGTCCACTCTGATGTGGATGCAGTCACCGGCGGAGACGCCCTCAAGCTCAAAGTAGTCCCAGTAAAACCCGGAGCTGGGACAGTCGAGGGTGCCCGTGTAGGTCATCGACTCGGCGCCGGAGTCCTCGCAGATGGCCAGACCACACTGCGAGTCGTCGATCGCGCAGTCGTCGTTGCAGACCAAACCACCGCCCTGGGCCCGCGGCACGTCGAGGTCGCGACAGGTCTCTCCGCCCGTACCGCCATCGCACTCCTCGTCATCCTCCACCACGAAGTTCCCGCAGCCGGCCTCGATCTCGATGTCGGGACACGACGACGCCCAGTCGGGGTTTTCGGAGTGGAAGTCCTCAAAGCCATCTTCCACCGCCTTCAGCAGGGCAGCGTCGCCGCCGAAGCCTTCCATCTTCTCCCGGATCTCGAAGGTGGGGTCGAGGACGAAGAAGGTCGGAAGCCCGCTGACACTGTAGGTATCGGAGATGTCGTTGGCCGTGTCGCCGATGATGATGGGGTAGTTGATGCCGTAGGTAGCCGCCCAGCGCTCGGCGGTGGCGAGGTCGGAAGTGGCCCCACCGCTGTCCTGGATGAGGACCTCGACGGCCCAGAAATTGAAGTCGCTCTGCGAGCCGTTGATCTCCGACCACATGGCCTGGGAGCCCTCGGCCGCCATCTGGCAGGGGCCACACCACTCGGCACCCACACTCATCAGCACCATCCCATCGTAGAACTGCCCGAGCTCGACGTCGTTGTTGCCGTGCTGGTCTTCGCCGTCAACAAACACAGAGGCCAGCTCACCCACCCCGGTGCCATCGCCGCTGTAGTCGTCGGGAAGCTGAGAGAGGGGCCAGCCATTGGCGGCCTCACCGCAGTCGGCGTCGGTGTCGGCGTCGGTGTCGGCGTCGGTGTCGGTGTCGGTGTCGGTGTCGGTGTCGGTGTCGGTGTCGGTGTCGGCTTCTTCAGAGGAGCTGTCCTCCTTTCCCTCGTCGCACCCAGCAAAAGCGAGCGGGAGCAGCAAGGAAAGCAGGTGAAGTCGGGAAGAGTTCATGGTGCGCCTCGAGTGTGGGGTTGCGAGCAGCATACTCAAGCTGAGCCATCCTGGGGAGCGGTAGACCTACTGACCGCCGTTAGGGGCCGCAAAGAACGACGGAGACTGCTCTATCCAGCCGGGAATTAGGTAGGGCGCGTCCCCTTGGGTGGGGACAAGCGAGTGTGAGCTGGTGGGTGGCAGCCAAGCGAAGCGCACCCCAAGATCTGCCCCCCGCTGGGCGACTTGCGCAGGGTCTTCCCCACGAAAGAGCGCGACTGTGGTGACTTCGCACTGAGCAGTGACCTCCAGCGGCTGCCCTGTGAAGATGGGACCGTCCACCCGGCGCAGCGCTTCACAGTCCACCACCGGCACAGGACGGGCTCGCCAAGTCCCCACCCCTGCAGCGACAGTCCCCACCAGCAGGCCGACTCCGACGATACCCGGCACCAGCCACTTCGGGTAGCCGCGACGCTGATGGCCCACGTGCCCCAAGAACAGTGCGCCGTCCGCCGCCAACACACAGCACACCGGAAACAGAGCGGCTCCAGACCGAAATGCGGTGCCCGACGCCGCGACGCCTGGCGCGAGAAGACCAGTCACCAGCGGCAAGAGCACCCCGCACATAAGGGCGACCACAAGGAGAGGTCGTCGACGCTGCCGGACCGCCCCCACCAACGCCAGGGCCGGAAGCAGCACCAACCCGACCACCACAGCCACCTGCAGGGCGTTCTGGAACATCACAAGCACACCCGCTAGGCGGGATCCCAAAGGAAGGGTTCCGACGTCGCCAAGCAGCAGATCATGGATGTGGACCGCGTTTCCAACACGTGCACGGGCCTCCAGCCAACCCGGCCCGCCCACCGCCAGATTTCGCACGTACCAGGCACCGGTCGCGAGCGGTCCAGAGACCGACACTGCGAGGGCCGCCCATCGGCGCTGACTCAAGAGGAAAGGGAGGGCAACACCAAAGGCCAACACGAAGCCATCGCCCCGAGTCAATGCGGCCAGGACACAGGCGACCACCGCCGGCCACAGCTGAAGGCGACATGCTGCGAGGATGGCCCCTGCTCCAAGCAGCCCGTACAAGGCGATGCTGTCTGGAGTCGACAGGAAGCGGACGTAGCCACCCCCAAAGGCAGCCATGGCAGCGGCGAAGATCTCCATCCGCGGGTTCCCACCGACCACACGGGCGAGCGCCGCAGTCACCGGCACCCATCCACAAGCCAGCAGGGAGGTCGTGACCGCCGCCCCCACCGAGTCCGCCAGCCACACCCCCGGCACCAGCACCCGCGACGGCAGTGGCATCCAGTGGAGATCGGCGGGCACCGGCAGCCCCAGCTCGGGACCGGACAGATGCCAGATGGAGCGGGACACTGCGCCGCGGCCATCCGCGATGTTGCGGGCGACATCGAGATAATACGCGGGGTCCCAGTCGATGGGGACAGGGATGGTGGTGGCCCAAGCGAGGTGCCATACCAGCGACAACACGGTGAGCAGGGCGATGGCACGCGGTGCAGACACCACCCGACGGTAGCAGTCGGCGGACAATAAGCAGCTTCACCGACGGTCAAGCCCCATGGCTCAGCCCGGGCTCCCCTCTCAGCGGCAGCGCGACCGACCGAGCATGAGTGCAGGGCTTGCTCACCTCCCGGCCCGTCTACGCGTTAACCGCCGGCCCCGACCCTCTCCGCAGCACTCTGGAGCCGCTGCCCATGCCCGACCGCAAGCCTTCTGCCGCCCCCCCCGCCGAGCCCTCCGCCAAGGCGCCTGCCCTCGCCGGGTGGACCGCCGCCGTTGTCACCGCGTGGACCGTCGCAGGAGTGGGCGAGGTGCTGCTCACGCTGGGCACTTGCGTCACTCCGAGCTGGCCCTGGCTGCTGGCCGAGCTCACCCTCTTTGTGGTCTTCGGCTTGGTCGTCGCGCGCACCCAGCCTGCGGGATGGCGGTCAGGGCTCGCGATGCCCGGCGCACTCATCATTCTCATCGCTACTTGGCGAGCTGGCCTGCTCGTGAGCTGGGCACAGGGCGCCAGCTACGTACTGGGGCCCGTGGTCCTCATCGCCGCACTGCGGGTCTTCCACGCGCTCACCCATCGCCTGCCACCGCTCATCCCAGCGGTCCTCCTCAGCTTTGTGGGCGTCATCGTAGGCCGCTTCATCACCTTGACGGGCGAGAAGGTCGCACTGCCGGTCAGCCAGCTCACCGAGGACCTCACCCGGCCGCTCCAGGCGCTGAAGTCCGCCCCCGACGGCCCTGGCGGTCCCCCCATCATCGTGGTCAGCATCGACACTCTGCGCGCGGACGCCGCCCGGGACACCCAGACCTGGGCATGGTTCGAACAGCACGGCGCCACCTGGACCGCAGCTCAGTCGACCGCCAGCTGGACTGTGCCCGCGATGGGCAGCATCTGGACCGGTCTCCTGCCGGCCGACCACGGTGCCGGCGACCTTCCCGTAGGCTTCGCGAGCCTCAAGCCCGCCGACACCGGCGTGCTCACCCTCGCCGAGCAGGCGCGCGAGCAGGGCTACCAGACCGCTGCCTTCGTGGTGAATCCCTTTGTGTCCACCTCGCTCGGCTTCCGCCGCGGCTTCGACACCTGGCTCAACCCCGACGAAGCCGCCGCCCAGCCCCTCACTTTGCTGGGAGAGCGCTGGCCGCTGCCTGGTCGCGACGGCAAGGTGATGGTCGACCATGCCCTCGACTGGCTCGAAGATGCCCCCGACGACAGCTTCTTGCTGTGGGTCCACCTCTTCGACCCCCACCTGCCCTACACCCACGTGCCCGACGACCATCCCGCCCTCGTGGTCAAGCACCCCAAGCAGGTTCGCCGAGGCAAGATCGAGACCACCGAAGCCCTCAAAGAGGCCGTCAAAGAGGCCTACCACACTGAGGTGGCCTACAGCGACGCCGTTCTGCAGCCTCTCCTCGCCGCCTTGGAGGCGCGGGGCTTTCACGAGCGGGGCGTCATCGTCTTCCTCTCTGACCACGGCGAGGAGCTGTGGGAGCACGGCGACTTCGAGCACGGCCACAGCCACCACAAAGAGGTCACCGAGGTGCCTCTGGCGCTGGTGGCTCCGTGTGTCGAAGCGGGAGCACGTCGCGGGGTCGCCTCCCTGCAAGATGTGGCGCCCACCCTTCGGAGCCTCGCTGGCATTGCCGCTCTTCCCGTCGGCCCTCAGGGCATCGATCTGTGCAAGCCCATTCCCCAGGATCGCATCGCGCTGGCGGCCGGCAACCTCTACGGCCCCACTGAGGCCAGCGTCCGCACGCTCACGGAGAAGGTCATCGAGACGCGCCCGAAAAAGGGCACGCCGCGGGCCAAGCTCTACGATCTGGCGATCGACCCCGGTGAGACGAAAGGCACCCGTCCCGACGCAGCCCACCACCTCGCCCTAGCTGCATCTGAGATGAAGACCGCTGCCGACGGACAGAACACCGCGCCCGTCGCCGACGACCTCCTCTGCGAGCTTGGCTACATTGACTGCCCGGAACAACAGCAGTGACCGCGCATGGCTGACTCTCGGGCCATTCCCTACCAACCCCACTTGTGATGTGTCCGTGGGGAGCGGTTCCGACGCGTGCGCGTCTGGTAGGCTCCCCGCGCCACGGAGAACACCATGAGCAAAATGGCCCAGTCGGGCTTTGTGATGGCGAGCCTGGGTCTCATCCTCGGAATCAGCGTCTTCAACGCGGTGCAGCTCGACAACGTCGAGTCCATCACCATCGAGAACCAGCGGCGCATCGAGGCCATTGAGAAGAACGGCGTCGCAGTGTCCGGGATGAGGCCGGAAGCGCGCGGCACAGCTGCGGGCGGATGTGACCAGGAGTGCGAGGACCTCAAAGACCCCGACAACCTCCTGGTGCCGCGGTCCCGGCCGTGGATCAACGCCGAAAAGGTCGAGCGTGGCCACACGTTCCGGCGCAAGGAGGGCAGCGATCCCCGGGGCCTCAACCCCTACATCGCGTCGGGCGCCGACAACTACATGCTCAACCTGTTCATGAGCGACACGCTGGCTTGGGCAGACTTCGACGACCCCTCGAAGTACTTCCCCATGCTGGCCACCAAGGTCACCTCGACCGATGGGCTCACCTACCGGGTCCACCTCCGCGAGGGCGTGCTCTGGCACAAGCCCACGGTCGACTGGCACTCCGGTGACTTCGACTGGCTGAAGGGCACGGGTCCCAATGACCGCCACGAGCTCACCAGCGACGACTACGCCTTTGTATTCGACATGCTCGAGAACACCCAGGTGGCCGGTCGCGTGTCGTCGCTCCGCCCCTATGTCGACAAGCTGGTCCGCTTCGAGGTCATCGACACATACACCTTCGAGG
>Ga0315321_10000788_pt1 | contig 24140 bp, 24 predicted proteins | sample M180m21515metaG_FD_203464 | JGI IMG/M metagenome (GOLD analysis project Ga0315321, IMG submission 203464) | Ammonia-oxidizing marine archaeal communities from Monterey Bay, California, United States - M1 80m 21515 | ecosystem: Environmental > Aquatic > Marine > Intertidal zone | place: USA...
AGGCGCTCGACCCGGAACTGTGCACCGCGGGCTGCTGGGCGGCCACCGCTGAGCGCCGCAAGTGCGAGTTGGCCCGCATCAAGCGCTAGTCGCCGGGTCACTACACCTGACTCTGGTGCCCAAACTTCAGCTTCACTGACCGCACCGCCGCGGCTTACCCGTGCGAGATAGCGTCCGGCTGGTACTGCGAACAACGGGCTGGCAGTCCGCTCCGTTCGGGCGACGAGGCGGTAAACGCCATGGGTATCAGCGCGCAGCAGTTCAAAACGCGCGCCGTCGACAAGTGGACTGCCACCTTGAACGAGGCTTGCCATCAGGCGAAGGCCTTGAGGCACGAAGCTTTCAGGCCCTGTCATGCGCCATCCGCCCTCGAGCGGCTTCGGCGTGACAATGGCGGCGTAGGTCCCAGGAGCTTCCAAGGCCGGAAGGTCAGCTTGAACTGTAAGCGGCTGGTCGTCTGAAGCAGGCTGCTGCCTGCTTTCAGGCACTGCAAGTCGGGTGAGCGCCGCTGTTGGCGTGCGCAGCGTTAGCGCTAGAGCGGTCGACAGCGTCGCTGCGTCGGCCCGGGCAAAGCGGCCACCGGTATTGGCAGAGATGCAGTCAATTCGGCTTGCGGTCTGATCACTCAAGCCAAAGCCGATCAGATCAACAATAAACTCTGGAAACTTTTCTTTCAACCGGCCCGCATGGGCGCACAGCGCTGCCAGGCACTGATTAGGGCCGCCTACAATGGCAACGACCCGCTTAACTGGCGCTTCCTCAGGGAAGGCGGCCAAGGCAGCGTCCAACGCAGATGCCAGATTGCGGCGGCCTTTGGGTTCTGTGCCCTTAAAGGAATTTGTGCTTCCACTATCTGACAAGGTGAAGCCCTTGCAGCTTCCACCGCCATAAGCTCCTATCCGGGTATTGCTCAGAGAAAGGGCATTAATTGCTTGATGTTGGAGGTCAAACTTAACAGATCCGTCTATGGCGGTAGCCATATCCGCGTTCGCATCAATCAGCACTAGCGCGCTCTGGGGAGCGGCTGTCTGATGGGCGTCAGGCGCCTCGGATGCACTGACTTGCAGTGTTAAGCAAAGCCCAACTGCTGCAGCAAAAGCCCCCAAAATGCTTTGCTTACGATGCGTTAGCCTGGAATTCATGGACGACGTCTCATGCCCCTTGTTCATGATGGAACTATACCCTTATGCAACCGGGTTCATCAATCGAATGAGTCGGGAAAACTCGGTGTCCGCGATGTCGCAGGCAGAATTCCTAATTACCATATGTGGAACATTCCCAGACAAATGGATACGATATATTGTATTTTATTTATGCAATAAATTCCATTAATTATAAGCAATATGAATATGTTGAATGTATGTGTTTAGTGTGAATTATAAAGTACACAAAAAAGAAGGGAGAGGGTGCCATTTCTGGCGCACTCTCCCCAGATTTTCTTTGCGAGTTAGTGAGTCTAAGCAGCTTCACCTTCGCGCTTAGCTTTGGCGATTCGCTTGGACTCGTCGAACTCTGCACGACGGCGCGCAATCTCTTCTGCGCTCATCCGGTCCAAATTGGAGATATCAAGTTTCCAACTTGGGTCGTTGCTCCAGCGCAGCGGGTTTTGAACCGTGGTGTTCGGCACAATGGCGGTTTCAAGCAACTGCATCGCTAAATTCAGCGTTGCGTGCTGGCTGGCTTTGTCAGACGGACGGCCAGCCGGGTTGCCCAGCGGGAAATCACTGAACAGGAAGCGCGGGACGCCCACATATTCAACGATGTCCTTTGCGCAGCCCATAACGACGGTCGGGATGCCAGCTTCTTCTAACAGTCGTGCGGTCAGACTCACGGTCTGATGGCACACGGGTCAATTGGCAGCGATGACAGCGACGTCAGCTTCATCTTCGTGCACACGGCGGATGATTTCCGCTGCATCAACTTCGATGGTGGTGCGATGGCTACGATTAGTTGGTGCCCCATGGAATCTTGGTGCGACCTGCCCAATCACACCCTCATCCGCCAATTGGCGAAGCATGGGCAGCGGGAACCATGTGTTGCTGTCTTCCTGGCTGGTGTGCACCCGGTCAATACCGATATGGGAGATGCGCGTGTCATGATCGACAGACGTATCGCCTGAATACACATCGTAGAACTTCGCAGCAGCATTGTAGGCGGAACCTACCCCCTGATCGCCTTTGCCTGGCTGGTACGGTGCGGCTGTCGTGATAAGTGCCACGCGGCTTTCTGAGACGGGCTTTTTCAGTGGTGTGAATGGCGTTTCACTGTGATGTGCCCACTCATACGGTTTGCCGTATCCAAGCGTCGTATAATAGGTACGTATACGCTCCATATACGGGATTGGCTTGTCGTCCGGAGACGCGAAGCCATAAGGATTATCGTCCACCCATTCCCTCCTTTTCAGTGTGATCTATTTAGGCTTAGACTAACAGGAAGCTGAACCGATGACAAAGGCAGGAGAATGGCCATGTTGCATCGCCCAATTCAAGTAGAGCCAATTTCAGGCGGCCTCGGCGCTGAGATCGACGGCGTTGATCTTTCTACGCTGGATGACACTGCATTCGCAGAGATCAACCAAGCGTTTCTGGATCATCAGGTTATCTTCTTCCGCGACCAATATATCACGCCAGAACAACAGCTTAATCTGGCACTCAGGTTCGGCGACATCCATTACCATCCGTATATGTTGGGCATGGATGACCACCCAGAAATTCTGGAAATCATCAAAGAGCCGGGCGAGACATATACCTTTGGGGCCGCGTGGCACACGGACCAGATGTTCAATCCGTCGCCTGCGAAGGCGACAATGCTGTATGCCAAAGAAACGCCAGCTGTCGGCGGCGATACAATGTTTTCCAGCATGTACAAAGCGTATGATGGCCTGTCGGACGCCATGAAAGCGATGTTGAAGGATGTAAAAACTTTCAATGTCGGCGATCGGTTCAAGAACATGGGCGGCGGCTCACGGGCTGAGCGTTATGCCGGCAATAAATCTATGGCGGGCAAGGTACGGGACCCGGGTAATCAGATAACAGAGGCGCACCATCCGCTGTTCCGGACGCATCCAGAAACTGGCCGGACGGGCCTTTATATTGGCAGCCATACGCAAGGCTTTGAAGGCATGCGGGCCGAGGAAGCGGATCCAATTATCGATTATCTCCGCCGCCATTCTATCCGGCCAGAATATCTATGCCGGTTCCGATGGGAGCCGGGCTCCATGGCGATCTGGGATAATCGTTGCGTCCAGCATTATGCGGTGCCGGATTATAATGAGCGTCGCCGCATGCATCGGATTACGATTGCGGGCGACGTTCCGTACTGAAATAGAAAACGCCCGCCTGGCGGCTGCCAAGCTGGCGTTTGAATGCTTTGTCTAAGCAGGCTTAGAGGTTCGCAAGCACGTTCTCTGCGGTGGACGCTTCGAACTGGCCGGGCTCTTCAACGAAGAGCTGCGTGACCGTGCCGTTGTCGACAACCATGGCGCAGCGTTGCATGCGTTGGCCAAGGCCGAAGCCGGAACGATCAATGGTCAGGCCGCAAGCTTGCGCGAAGTCGCCATTGCCGTCAGCAACCATTTTCACTGCAGAGCCAGCACCCTGGGCTTCGCCCCAGGCGCCCATGACGAAGGCGTCATTGACGGCGATGCATGCGATTTCGTCGACACCTTTGGCTTTGATCTGATCGGCTTTCTCAATAAAACCGGGCAGATGCTTCGCGGAGCAGGTCGGCGTGAAGGCACCGGGAACTGCAAACAGAACGACCTTTTTGCCGCCAAAGAAATCGCTCGCTTCCAGATTCTCTGGGCCGGCAGAACCCATGGTCTTGAAGGTAACGGCAGGCGCTTTATCGCCGACACTGATGCTCATTGCATTCTCCTGAAATTTGTTGGTATCCGGCGGCGCAAAATACGCCACTCTCACCTTGCCACATAGCGAGCCTGACAGGGATTAAAACCCCTATCCTGTGTGAAGGCTAGCGGATGCTGTGCTAGCGCGCTTTTTCAATTCCTTGCAGAACGACGTCGGCGCTTAGCAATTCTGGCAGCGGCACCCCATTCGGTGCACCTGGGCCGTAGACCACATTGAACGGGATACCGTAACGCCCGAAACTGGCCAGATAGTTGGCTATTTTTGGATCGGGCCGTGTCCAGTCGGCCTGCATCGGCGTCACATTGGTTTCGAGGAGCGCAGCCACTGGGTCACTGGATAGCACGGCTGCCTTGTTCCATTTGCAGGTAACACACCAATCTGCCGTTACATCCACCAGAATCACCTCGCCGGTGGCTACACGGCGGGTGATTTCGGCCCGGTCGAATGGTGCCCAGGCAAACCGTGCAGGTCCATCGGCTTTTGGCGCAGACGCTAGGGTCGTTACCAGCACCCCGCCGATCACGAAGGCACCTGCTGCCATGGCCCACCGCCTTGGCCCTTCAGATTTCATGAGTGCAATAACCAGCAAGGCGGCGGCAGCCAGTGCGCCAAGCGTGGCAGCGATTCCAGCTTGCCGGAACAGAACCCAAAGCAGCCATGCGCCAGTCAGCGCAACTGCGATGGCCAAAACACGGCGGACGATATTCATCCATGCGCCCGGCCTCGGCAAAATGCGGGCCACAGCTGGGAACAGGGCGGTCAGCAGGTAGGGCAGGGCGAGTCCGACGCCCATGGCAGCAAAGATCGCCAAAATTTCACCACTGCCGCGGCTCAGTGCAAAACTGAGCGCGGAGCCGACGAATGGCGCTGAACACGGAGTAGCCAGGGCTGTCGCCAGGACGCCGGTCCAGAAGGAATTACCGATGCCGTCTTTGCCAGTGCCGGAAAGTGCGGCTCCAGCACGACCAACGGCGTCTGGCGCTTCTATTTCGAATGCGCCCCAAAGATTGGCTGCAAACAAAGCCATAACCATCGCCATCGCGCCAACAAAAATTGGCTGCTGAAACTGAATGCCCCATCCGACAGCGACGCCCGCACTCTTCAAGCCAATGGCCAATCCGGCCAGTACGAGGAATGAGACGATGATGCCAGCGGCGGAGGCTGCGAATCCTCTATGCACAGCGGCCCGGCCTGCACTCGCATGCTCCAGCGCGCCCATTAGCTTGATCGCCAGGACAGGCAGGACGCAGGGCATAACGTTCAAGATCAACCCGCCAAGCAACGCAATTCCCAGCATCAACAGCAATCCAGGCCCACCGCTGCTTGAGGCGGCGGCGCGTGGTGGGCCAAGTGCAGTGCGTTGTTCGAACGAAAGATTGGCGCTTGCTAATGTTACGGAGAATTCGGCACCTGGCTTAGCGTAATCAACGGCATCGAGTGGTGCCTCGAGCGCTTTAGCGGTCGCTCTGAATTGGCCATCGCCCAGGTCTTCAAAGGTCGGCGCACCAAAGAAATAGCCCGGCAAGCCGTCCACAAAGAAATCTGCTTTTGAGAGTACCGTGGAAGCCGAGCCTTCGACGACCAGTGCGGGCTGATCATCCGGGCCTGTGAGCCATGCAGCACTTAATGTTGACCCTGCACCGGCTGGCGCCGGCGCTTGACCTCGGGCTTTATCAATTGCGAACGCATGCTTGGATGGTTTGGCAGATCCAGGCGGGAGATTGAGCGCCAATGTGGCGGTTTGCGGCACACAGACTTCGGCGCATGTCAGATAGTCTACGGTAAGCTTAAAACGCGCCGCCTTTGTGGGATTCTGCAGTTTTACTGTAACTGGCAGCAGCACGCCGCCGGTGTAGCCGATGGAATCGAAGCCCAAGATGGTGAAGCGCTCTGGCGTCGGCCATATGATTTCGGCGGATGCAATATTGTCTGAACCATCCCACTCCAAATTTGGCGGATATCCTTGCGGGCCTGGTGCGCGCCAATAGGTTTTCCAGCCGTCCTTCAACACAAATTCAATCCCGAACCGCAATTCGCCGTCGCTACCGGTGGCATCTACAGCGGAGAGCAAGCGGGCACGAGCTTCGGGGGTGGCATCCCACGCGGACTCAACGGCTTTCGCCGGGCCAGCAAACAGGCTGGCAAGGGCGATTAGGCCGACGACGCGGACAATTAGGTGGCTATTGAACAAGGGCATCAGCGCATCCATCAGGGTTCTACATCTGGATATACGATGGCTGGCCTCAAGCGCCAGTGTGTAAGGCCTTGCTTCACGCAGAAGTGCCTTTTGCGCAGTCTCCGCTTGCTCTCGTCCGTTCTGCCTACTACTTTGCTCGCTATGGCTGATAGCGACGCGCTTTCTCTTACAGGTAGACTGCTGGTAGCGATGCCGACCATCGGTGATGAGCGGTTCGAACGGACCGTGATCTACATGTGCGCCCATTCCCATGAAAAGGGTGCCATGGGCTTGGTCGTGAACAAGCCCATGGACGGCGTGGATTTTCGCGAGTTGCTGGATCAGTTAAAGATCACTGAAGTCTCGATTGACGAGCTACCTGTGCAATATGGCGGGCCGGTTGAGAAGACCCGCGGCTTTGTCTTGCACACGACGGACTATAAGTCTGATGGCGCATCCGCTTTGTCAGAAGATGTCTCACTCACGGCGACTTTGGATATTCTGCGGGATATCGCGGCAGGTGGCGGGCCAGACCGGCATATTTTGGCGCTTGGCTATGCCGGATGGGCACCTGGCCAGCTCGAGGAAGAAATTAAAGCCAACGGTTGGCTGATCGCTGATGGCGACGCCGGGATCGTTTTCGACAGCGCCATTGATGCAAAATGGAACCTTGCGCTTGCAAGCATGGGCGTATCTGCTTCCAACCTCTCGAGCGAAGGCGGTCGCGCCTAGCATCACTTTTTTTGATTAATTTTGACCAACGTGCATTTTTAGTTTAACTAATTTCGATAATCATAGAAATATAGAAGTATGAATGATCATAGACACAACCACTCACTCATGGACCTGGAGGAGGCAGCACAAGCGTTTGCCGCCATTGGGTCCGAACCCCGCTTGCAGGCATTGCAGCTTCTAGTGCGCGCAGGCCCTGAAGGATTGCCGGTTGGCGAAATTCAGCGCCGGCTTGGCATTGGCGCTTCCACGCTAACCCATCACCTCCGATTTTTGGCGGCGGCGGGGCTTGTGGAGCAGGAGCGCTGCGGCCGCACAATCATCTGCTGCGCTGCCTTTAGCCGCGTTGAGGCACTGGCTGATTTTCTAGTGCGGGAATGCTGTGTCGATCGAAGCCAATGGGCGAAGGAGGCCTGATTATGACAAGCCTTGTATTGAATGCCTTCCGGGATATGCGGACACCGAAGCTAGACCGTGTCTGGTTAGCGAGCCTTGCTGTTATCGCGCTAATCGCGTTCTTTAAGCCTGACGATGTTTCAGACCGTGTCTGGTTTGGCCTCACCGGACTCGCGCACACCATGCCCTAAGTGCTGTTCGCCTGCCTGATTATTGGCGCTATGGCAGCCGCAGGGGCGCAGTCAGTCTTTGCCAAGGCGTTCGAAGGCCTTGAAATTCGCATGATCTTCTGCGCGGCACTCTTGGGAGCATTGGCGCCGTTTTGCTCCTGTGAAGTCATTCCATTCATTGCGGCGTTGCTTGTAGCCGGCGCACCGCTTTCTGCCGTGATGGCTTTCTGGTTGGCATCCCCGATCATTGATCCACCGACTTTGCTGATTACGGCAGCTGCACTTGGCTGGCCCTTTGCGATGGGCAAGATGGCGGCAACGATTGGCATTGGCGTGATGGGTGGGTTTGGCATTCGCTCGTTGCAAGGTATCGGCGCGCTTTCGAACCCGCTCAGGCCGCAATCGCCTGCCAGCAGTTGCCGCGGCGCGGCCCAGACCCGATGACACAGAAGCCGGTATGGAAGTTCTGGCAGGAAAAGGCGCGGGTCGAGACATTTGGCAAGGAAGCCGGAACCAACCTACTGTTACTGATCAAATGGATGTTCTTCGCCTACATGCTGGAAGCCGTGATGGTCGCCTATGTACCAGCGGAAGCCATTGTCAGCGTTGTTGGCGGTGAAGAACTGGGCGCAATCGTGATCGGTGGTTTGGTTGGTGCGCCCGCGTATCTGAACGGATATGCTGCGGCCCCAATTGTCGCTGGCCTTATGGAGCAAGGTATGAGCGCTGGCTCTGCAATGGCCTTCATTCTGGCCGGCGGCATGACCTGTGTGCCTGCAATGGCGGCAGTGTGGGCCCTGGTTCGTCCAAGCGTGTTCGCCTGCTATATCGGGCTTGCTTTCATCGGAGCCGTGCTTGCGGGCGTTCGCTATTCGGCGTCCGTTTAAGCGGCTTCGGCGAGGCGGAAGTCGAGGAATTCAAGCCTGTCTTGGCCCCAGAAGATTTCACCATCCAGGACATAGCTTGGGATTCCGAACACGCCACGGTCTAGCGCTCGGTTGGTGTTGTCTTCGAATTCTTCCAGCACGGCGTTGTCTTGTGCGGCTTGCACAAGCACATCGCCTGGGAAGCCGTATTCTTCTGCAACTGCAGTCAGCGTTTTCCAATCGTTGATGTCGCGATCTTCGGCCCAGCAGGCGCGGGGTAGGGCGAATACCAGGGGGGCAGGGTCCCAGCCAAATCGATCCGCCGCGGCAACCATGCAAGCCGCGCGCTTCTGGCTTACTGGATAATATGCAGGCTTCTCAGACAGCGGCAGCCCATAGCGCTTCGCCCAGCGCTGCATTTCCAACTTGCCGTAAGCTTTGTGCAGGTCGGAGCGGGCAGGCGGATCATCATGGCCGATCAGGCGCAGCATCATTTCACGTAGATCAACCGGGAAGTATCGGATCGTCGCCTGATTGCTCGCAGCGATTTCTTCCAGCCGCTTTTGAGCCAGATAGACCCAGGGCGAGTTCAGGCAGAAATAATAATCAATGTACCGCTTGTCATCGCTCATGCCGGTTCCTCATGTGCGGGTTTGCTGGTGGCTTAGAATGGCTCTTCGACGGCATAAGCGGGCGCCTGGCCGCGCATTGCACGTTCAACCAATTCAAGCCTGTCCTGGCCCCAGAATGGCTCGCCGCGAATGATGTATGTCGGTGCGCCAAAAACCTGCGCATTCTTCGCTTCTTCTGTCAGCACATCGGCGCGGGCCTTGGCCGCAGACGATTCTGCTTCGGTTGCTATCGCTGCGCCATCAATACCAGCGCTATCGGCTGCGGCGATCAATGCTGCTTTGTCGCCCATATCTTGCTCATCGACCCAACAGCCGCGCATGAAAGCGGTCGCGAGTTTGCCTGCATCGAGGCCTTGCTCAGCAGCAATCATCACCATGTTATTGCCGAGCGTTGGATCGACGGGGAAATGTTTGGGACGCAGGTTCAAGTCCGCTTGCCGGTAATCCCGCCAGCGCTGTAGCTCGAACATCCGATAGCGGCGCCGCTGATAGGGGCGCTTCGGTAAGGGAAGGCCGCCTGATTGCGCGAACACCGCGCCGAAATCGACGGGCTTGAACTGCACCTCATACCCAAGCTCGTCCGCGAGTTTCAAGAACGGCGCGTGGCCAAGATAGCTCCATGGCGACGTGATCGTGAAATAGTAAGGGATCTGTTTGTCGCTCATTCGTGCATTCCTGATTGCGTATTTTCTAAAAGCTTAGACGGGTTTGGCGGTTCGGCGCTACCGGTTGGTCATCCGCACGACTTGCTGGGCGACAGCAGGGGAGGATGTGAGACCCGGCGATTCGATCCCGAACAGGTTGATCAAGCCTGGCGCGCCGTGTGTCGCTGGGCCTTGCAGCATGAAATCTGGCTGTGGCTCGCCTTGGCCGTGGATTTTGGGCCGGATGCCAGAATATGCAGGCACCAAAGACCCGTCCGGCAGGTCAGGATAGTAGGCGCGGACGGCTGCGTAAAACGAATCTGCACGGGCAGGGTCAATATCGTAATTGCGTTCTGTCACCCACTCGATATCGGGACCAAACTTGCACTGCCCGCCAAGGTCAACCGTCACATGCACACCAAGCGCGCCCGCAACCGGCATCGGGTAAATTAGGCGGCTGAACGGCTGCTTGCCGAGAAGGCTGAAGTAATTGCCTTTTGCCAGATCATCTTTCGGCAGAATTTCGGGGTTCAAGCCTTCGATCATGCGCGCGATGGGTACGGCGTCGAGGCCTGCTGAATTAATGACTAAATCTGCCGCGAGCGTCATTGGCTCATCCCCGCCAACATCAAGCTCAACGCCACCTTCCGGTCGCAGCCTGCCGCCAATCACGGGGGAGAGGAATGCGATCATGGCGCCAGCGGCTTCGGCGTCACCCTGGTAAGCCAGCATCAGTGAGTGGCTATCGATCATGCCGGTGGAGGGGGAGAGCAGGGCACCGACTGTGCGCAATGCCGGTTCCATCTTCTCGACCGTTTTGGCGTCCAGCAGTTCCAGATCATCCACGCCGTTATCAGCGGCCTTCTGCTGAATGGCTTTCAGGCGCGGGGCTTCGGATTCATCAGTTGCGACGATCAGTTTGGTCATCCGCTTGTGGGGAATACCGCGTTCTTCGCAAAAATTATAAAGCCACTTCTTTCCGGCGACGCAGGCTTGGGCCTTGAAGCTGCCTGTCGGATAATAGATGCCCGCGTGAATAACTTCACTGTTTCGGGAACTGGTTTCGGACCCAATGATGTCCGCCGCTTCAAGCACGATCACTTCGCGGCCGGATTCAGCAAGGAACTTCGCGCAAGCGAGGCCAACGACGCCAGCGCCAATCACAATACAATCTACTCTTTCAGCCATAGTCATGTTCCGCTCGATCCGGGTGGGGCTTTGCACTCTTTTCTAGTCGGCGCCAGGATCATCCGTCTACAGCGACCTAACCTGGAGCCGATTCTATGATTTTCGATATGCGCATCTATACCTGCAAGCCGGGCACTGTTCCCGCCCAGCTCGCCCTTTACGAAAAGTACGGTCTGTCCGTGCAGACAAAGCATTTGGGCCAACCTGCGCTCTATGGCGTGACAGAAACAGGGCCAATCAACACTTATGTCCACGTTTGGGCTTATGAAAACGCTGCCGACCGCGAAAAGCGCCGGGCCGCCATGCAAGCAGATCCGGATTGGGCTGCCTTTCTCGGCATGACCAAAGAAGCTGGCTATTTGCTCGCTCAAGAGAACCAGATACTAACGGCCCCAGGGTTCTTTAACCTGAAGCGCTAGATAGCTCTCACGGCATCGTTATGGGGCGCGAGCGGGTTCTGAACGCGCTCGCGCCCCTTTTCGGTTCATAATGCATCCCTATGACAGGGAGCTTCAGATGCCGCGCACATTGTTCACACTTACGGTTGGCCTATTGGCGCTCTGCAGCATTGCGGCTCAGGCGAATCCTGCCTACTGGAGCTCTGGCGAGTGGCCGAAGACAGATTTCACGAAGCACTCCATTGAGTTCACAGAGATTATCAGCGGCGGTCCGCCAAAGGATGGCATTCCGCCAATCGACGATCCGGTGTTTCAGTCCGTCATAGAAGCTGCAAAAACACTCTCAGCGTCAGAGCCGGTAATCGCGCTCGTCATCAATGGCAAAGCAAAAGCTTATGCGCTTTCAGTGTTGATATGGCACAAGATTGTAAATGACGAAGTCGGTGGTGCGCCTGTCACGGTAACATATTGCCCGCTCTGCAACGCAGCAATCGTGTTTGATCGTCGGGTAGGCGAGCAGGTGCTTGATTTTGGCACCACGGGCAAACTGCGCAAATCTGATCTTGTTATGTGGGACCGGCAGACGGAAAGCTGGTGGCAGCAATTCCTGGGGGAGGCCATCGTCGGCGAAATGACGGGTACACAGCTGAAGATCATTCCTTCCCGAATGGAATCTTTTGAAAGATTCCAGTGTCGTAGGCCTGATGGCATGGTTTTGAAGCCCAATAACCCAGACCTTCGCGCCTATGGCCGCAATCCTTATGTCAGCTATGACAGCGCACCTTGGCCATTCCTGTACCGGGGCGAATCACCAGATGGCATTTCGCCCCTGGCCCGGGTTGTTGCTGTAGGTGAGAAGGCCTATTCGCTTGACTTTCTTCGCAAACGAGGCGGCATCAAGGATGGCAAGCTAATGCTGACCTGAGTGTCCGGTCAGAACTCTGCGCTTGACGCCTCCTTAATCGAGGATGGGCGAGATGTTGGCAATGTCGTCATCCAGGAAAGTGGGCCGCATGGGCCGCTGGATGTCGCCCATGACGTAACATTCGCCTTCGTGTTTCATGGCTTTAGGCTGGAAGGCGAGATTTATGTGGATTGCGCGGACGGCAAGCCAGCGACGAAGCCTTTGGTTTGTCGTTGAATTCTCTCCAGGCCGTTCCAATATAGGGTTTAGTGCCCTATGATCGCGTTCTTGGCGCTTAGGCGCTGTGTGGAGAGGGTGAATGGTATTTTACGTTCTAGTGCGGCTACTTCTGCTGGTAGCTCTGCTGATTATCGCCCGCTGGCTGGTTCGTATCCTCACCCGCAATTCCAGTTTTACTGTCAAGTTTTTGGTAGCATTTCTGCTGTCCGGCATGGTCGGACTGGCGCTGGCGCGATTTGGCGCTCCGATTGCAATAAGTGCGGCATCTGCGGCAGCCATGCTGGCAGTTGCACTTTGGGGGACGTTCACCGGCAAATCACGGGTGCGAGCCGATCGGCTTGAGGCGCGCCAGGATAGGAATGGTGCAGTTACGTCCGGGAGGGTCCTGGAAGGCTATTTCGCTGGCGCCGAATTGGACGACCTAGATGAAGCGCAACTCGATGCGCTGTTGCGTGAGCTCGCTGCCGATGCCGAGGCCCGCCGCCTCGTATACGAATATATGGCGCGCAGATTTGGCACCCGGACACCTGCGTCATTAGAGGATGCGCGACGGAAACGGGCGGAGAATGCGAGCGACGCTATGAGCCGGGCGGAGGCGCTTGATATTCTTGAGCTAGAAGAGGGTGCGCCAGAAAATGCCATAATTGACGCCTATGAGCGTTTGATCGCTAAGGCGCAATCCGATGACAGCGACGATCAGGCGAGAGCTAATCTGATTGAGCGCGCGAAGGCAATTCTTTTAAATGAATAGGTACGGATATCGCTGTTTCTTAACTCTTCCACCGTATATTCAGGTGGATGAATCAGCGTCGCCAAAGCCGGTGGCGGACTGCGGGTCTAAAAGGGATATCGACTAGATGGTACAGCGCGTCCGCAAAGCAGTGTTCCCAGTAGGCGGTCTTGGCACGCGGTTCTTGCCTGCCACCAAAGCAATGCCGAAGGAAATGCTGCCTGTCGTTGATAAGCCATTGATTCAGTACGCCGTCGAGGAAGCTTTGGCTGCGGGTATTGAGCAGATCATCTTCGTTACGGGTCGGGGAAAATCCTCCATCGAAGATCATTTTGATTTTAGCTACGAACTCCAGGACACCTTGCTGAAACGCGGCAAGCTTGACGCATTGACCGTGGCGACAGAGATGGTGAACCGGTCTGGTTCAGTCGCATATGTAAGGCAGCAGGACCCGGCGGGTTTAGGCCATGCGGTTTGGTCTGCGCGGCACTTGGTTGGTGATGAGCCGTTTGCAATTTTGTTGGCTGACGATTTGGTCATGTCCAAGCAGCCCTGCATCGGGCAGTTGATTGACGTCTATAACGAAACTGGCGGTAACGCTTTGGCCGTTATGGATGTGCCGCGTGAACACACTGAGCGCTACGGCGTGTTGGATGTTGGCGCGGATGATGGGCGCTTGGCCGAAGTCAAAGGCCTGGTTGAGAAACCTGCGCCATCCGTCGCCCCGTCCGCACTTTCTGTGATTGGGCGCTACGTGCTGCTGCCTGAGGTGTTTGATATCTTGGCCTCGCAGGAAAAGGGCGCTGGCGGCGAAATTCAGCTGACAGACGCTATGGCCCGCATGGTTGGTTCAGCGCCGTTCCATGGCCTACGGTTTGAAGGCACGCGCTTTGATTGTGGCGATAAGATCGGCTTCCTGGAAGCCACACTTGCGCATGCACTGAGCCGCGACGATCTAGGCGGGGATGTGCAAGCGCTGATTGACGGTTATGCCAGCCTCTCCGCTCGCCGTCAGGCCAGCTGAAGCCGATAACACGACGCAGGCTAAGGCCGATGAACATGATCATAGATTTGCAGGAGCCGACGCCATGCCTAAGGATGGTCGGATGACCCATGTTTTCGACGCAACGTGCCTTCGTGAATACGACATCCGCGGTATCGTCGGTGAAACACTGACTGAACAGGATGCGTATGCACTTGGTCGGGCCTATGCCGCGATGTTGAGCGCCGATGGCGGTTCGCGCGTTGCAGTCGGTTATGACGGGCGCGATAGTTCTCCTGGAATGGAAGAGGCTCTGACAAAGGGCCTAACCGATAGCGGCATGCATGTGTGCCGGATGGGCCTTGGTTCAACACCAACGCTGTACTTTGCCGTCTATGAGCTTGAGACAGATGGCGGGATTATGGTTACAGGCTCCCATAACCCGGCTGAATACAATGGCTTCAAGCTGGTCCTGGGCAAACGCGCTCTTTATGGCGAAGACATTCAAAAGCTGGGCAAAATCGCTGCAAGCGGTGAGTATGTGAACGGTGACGGTTCATTTGAGCACACACCTGTCGACGCCCCGCATATGGCACGTATCGTCAATGATAATCCCATTGCAGCCCCGATGACGGTGGTTTGGGATCCAGGTCACGGCGCACCGGCTTCCATTCTCCCAGCGCTGACAGCAATGCTGCCAGGAACGCACCACCTGATTAACTGTGAGGTGGATTCGAGCTTTCCAGCCCATCACCCTGACCCCACCAAAGCTGAAAATCTGGCACAATTGCAGGGTGAAGTGAAGCGAACCGGTGCTGATATCGGTATCGCGCTGGATGGTGATGGCGATCGAATCGGCGTCGTTGATGGCGAAGGTGAAATTCTTTGGGCGGACCAATTGCTCGTCCTGTTCGCGCAGTCCGTTCTGGCTGAAAGCCCCGGTGCTACGATTATCGCCGACGTTAAGGCGAGCCAATCTCTATTTGACGCCGTTACAGACGCTGGCGGTGATGCCGTGATGTGGCGCACCGGCCATTCATTGATTAAGGCGAAGATGGCAGAGACAGGCTCACCGCTTGCGGGCGAAATGAGCGGCCATATTTTCTTTGCAGATCGCTACTACGGTTTCGACGATGCGCTCTATGCCGGTGTTCGCGCACTTTCTATTCTTGCAGGCAGCGGGTGCACACTCGCCGATTTCCGGAAATCACTGCCCCCAGTCATGAACACGCCAGAGCTGCGCTTCGATTGCCCGGAAACGCGCAAATTTGCCGTCGTCGAGGAAGTAAGCCAGCGACTGACCAAAGCCGGAGTAGACGTTATTGCGGTCGATGGTGTCCGGGTGAAACTGGATGACGGCTGGTGGCTTCTTCGCGCATCCAATACCCAAAACGCTCTCGTCGCGCGCTGTGAAGCGTCTTGCGCGGCAGGATTGGCGACGGCGAAAGCTGCACTCTCTGCGCAGCTCGCCCAAAGCGGTGTGGCCCTGCCGGATGACGCTTGATTAGAGCGACACGCGCAGCTCTTCGACCTCCCGAAAACGGATGCGGCCTGCTAGTTTTGCGGGCGCTTCGAGCCTCAGCGTTGGAAAGCGCCTGAATAGCTCCTGAAACGCTATCCGGGCTTCAATCCGCGCCAGTGTATTTCCGGCACATATATGTACGCCTAGCCCGAATGAGAGATGCCGGTTCGGACGTCGTTCAATGTCGAACAGGTCTGGTTCCGGAAACTGCGCCGGGTCACGATTACCGGCACCCAACATTAGGTGGACAACGGTTCCAGCAGGTAAGGGCACACCTGCAATCTTTGTATCAGCGGTGGAACGACGATTGTTGATTTGGATGGGCGCCTGATACCGAAGAACTTCCTCTGCTGCACTATCAGCCAGGCTAGCATCTGCTTGCAGTTTGGCGATCTCGCTTGGATTGCGCAGGAATTCATGAATCCCGTGGGAAATCATGTTGGTCGAAGTCTCATGGCCCGCATTCAGCATAAAAATGCACTGATGCAGTAGTTCCAATTCTGTCAGCTTTTCGCCGTCCGCTTCTGCGTCCATCAAGTCTGACAGGATTTCGCCTTGCCGCCGAGCAGCAGGATTGCGGCGGCGCAGGGCTATCTGATCCCGCAAATAGGCTTTGAAATCATCGACAGCCGTACAGCCCGCATCGAACTGTGCTTTGCATATTTTGGGCTCCAACGCGCCCAGAATCAGCAATGCCCAATCCCGGATCAATTCACGATCTTCACCCGGCACGCCAAGCATGTCGCAGACGACCTCAACTGGCAGCTTGAACGAGAACTCAGAAACGATTTCCATCCCGCCAGCATCTTCAAGTTGGTCGAGATAGGCCTTAATCAGCGCCGCGATACGCGGTTCCAGCGCTGCGAGCGCCTTTGGCGTGAAAGCGTGTTGGAAAAGCTTGCGGATACGCGTGTGGTCAGGCGCATCCCGGAAGACGAGGCTGGTCGTGTGATGTTCATAAAGTGATGAATCGCCAAACTTCGGCTTAAAGTCGGCCCGCTTATCTGAACTCCACAGCTTTGGGTCGCGGTAAACGTCGACCATATCGGCGTAACGCGTCAACAAATAGCTGCCATCTGAGTTCCGGTACACCGGGCTATTCGCGCGGAGGTCCGCGAAATACGCATAGGCATTCGGTACATAGTCGGTTGGCAGGTTCAGAAGATCGAATGCAGCCATGGAGATGTGCCTGCCTGTCTAGAGGTTCAGTGTTTCAACAACCACCTTGTCATTGCTGACACGAGAATTGAAGCGTGGTCGAAATCGTTAGGCATCCAGACTTAGCAGCTATTTCAGCCGCACGATCCCTCGGCTAGGCTTATAGCGACGACAACGCTTACAAGCCTGGAAGGCTGTTCGATGACCAATCCTGCTCAAGGCGCCCTTGATGGCGTCACCGTGCTTGACCTTTCCACTGGCGAGGCAGGCGCGTTCGCCACGATGTTCTTGTCCGATTGCGGTGCGCGTGTATTGCGCGCGACCGGTCCCGCTGCACCACTGCACCGGGATGGCGGGTTTGTTATCTGGGATCGGGGTAAGGAGGCGATCACGCTGGATGTGGACGCTAGTGACGCCGCAGCCGCAATCGCAAAGCTGGCGCCAGGTATTGATATTTTGATCGAAGATTTCGCCCCATCATCCCCGCGCCAAGCGCTTGTCGAGCGAGCAAAGCTAGAAGTGCTTAATCCACGACTGATCGCCTGCTCCATCACTGGTTATGGCAAACAAGGGCCGCTGAAGGATGAGCCAGCACTAGATGATCTGGTCTTGGCGCGGTCTGGTGTAATGGGCGGAATGCCCGGGTTCCGCAAAGCGCCCGTACACGTGATCCATCCATTGCCAAGTGTGGGGGCGGCTCTGTTTGCTGCCATCGGCGTTGCCTCCAGTCTGTTGGCTCGGGAGGAGACAGGGCGCGGTCGGTTTGTTGAGACGTCTATGCTTGCAGGCGCGCTCTTGTATCACCCGAAGGTCGTCGGCGAAGGCATTGCGCGGCATGAATTTCAAACACATCCATCTGGCAGCGCGCCGTTCTATAGCGTGTATGAATGTGGCGACGGTAACTACGTGCAGCTTGGCTGTGTGCACGAAGGTTTTATCGGCTCATGCGCCAGCTTGATGGGTATTTCAGACCTTGTCGCAGAACCTAGGTTTGATAAGGGCCGCGGCGGTCACACACCTGAAGATGTCCAGGAGATGCGGGACAAACTGACGGTCATCATGAAGACACGGAGCGCTGCTGAATGGGCTGCGGCCTTTGAAGATGCAGACGTGCCGTTTGCCCCTGCGCGCTGGGCTGAGGAAAGCCTGGAGGATGAACAGGTCCTCCATAACGGCATGGTCCACAAGTCCCAAGATCCGAAGGTCGGTGAAGTGCTGCAGATGGGCGCGCCGATCCATTTCACGCAAACCCCAGCAGGCCCCAGAGGACCGAGAGCGGGTCATGCCACACCGCCGCCAACGCTATCTGCTGCTGCAGAAGCATCACAAAGCACGGGAGAGCAATTGCCGCCGTTGGCTGGCATTCGCGTGCTGGAGATCACCAATCTTATTGCAGGTCCAACCAGTGGCCGGCTGTTGGCAGACCTAGGCGCAGAGGTGATCAAGCTGGAGCCGCCTGCGGGCGATATCTCCCGCCCAATTGGCCGAACGTACTTCTACAACGTCAACTTTAACAAACGATCGGTCTGCTTTGACGCCAAGAAGCCAGGTGCTAAGGAGGCCATTCAAGCAATTGCCAAGACCTGTGATGCGCTGCTGGCCAATATGCGGCCCGGTGCGTCTGAACGGATGGGGATCACACCTGAACTCAATCCAAGCCTGATTGAAACGCATCTAACTGGCTACGGTTGGACTGGCCCGTATTCAAAGCGCCCTGGCATTGACCCATTGGCACAGGCGCTGATGGGCTTGCAGCGTGCGCAGGGTGGGCCGGACAATCCGCCATCCTTCCCGGCCCAGCTTGCGCCAACTGATTACACAACAGGTGCCATGGGTGCGCTTGGGCTGATCCTGGCGCTATATCAGCGGAAGAAGCACGGCGTCGTGCAGCGGGTTGAGAGCAATCTTCTGAACGGCGGCGTGGTGCTAAGCTCCGCGTGGTTCAGCCGGTATGCCGGAAAGCCAGAACGCCCCTTGGCAGATCAGCAGCAGTATGGCTTGCATGCTTGTCACAGGCTGTATCCGGTCAGTGATGGCTGGGTATATGTCGCGGCAGATGATGACGCTTCCCAGGCTGCATTGCGGGATTGGGCTGAGGTCAATAGTGCTGCGGCGGAGGGTGAAGGGCATCCAGCGCAATCACCATTGGCAGCAGAGCTGGCGACAGTGTTCGCGTCCAAGACAGTCGCGGGCGCACTCATCAGCCTGAAGTCTGCAGGCGTTCCAGCGGCGGAAGCACAGGCGGGCGACAGTGCGCTGTTCTTGGATGATCCGCATTCCCACGCCAACAACATGGTTGCTCTGCGGCAGCACCCTAAAGTTGGTGCGATGCAAACTGCTTGGAACTACATCCAATTTGCCGATACAGCCCTAACCCAAGGCCGTCCAACACCGCTTTTGGGGGAGCAAACGGCAGAAGTATTAGGCGAAGCCGGGTTGACAGAAGCGCAGATCGAACAACTTTTTGTTGATGGTGCGGCCCTTACGGAAACGCCCACATAATTGCTTCACTTGCTGCTGCATGCGAGAATATGCAGCAACCTTTATGAACTCAGGAGGGCTTTATGGCCGAACCGATTACATTGGAAATTTTCACGGACTACGTTTGACCGTGGTGTTACCTCAGCACCGTGCGTGTTGAAAAATTGAAAGAAAATTATGGCGTTGAAGTGAAGTGGGTGCATTTTCCACTCCATCCAGATACGCCGCTGGACGGCCAGTCCCTGGAGCAGTTGTTTGCTGGTCGCGGGATAGACATCGACGAGTCCTATCGCCAGATGAAAGAGCGGATGGACGCTGAGGGCCTGCCATATGGCAAGCGCACCCACACCTATAACAGCCGCTTAGCGCAGGAACTTGGTGCTTGGGCGGATACGCAAGACGGCGGCGAGGCTATCCATGATGCGCTTTACCGCGCCTATTTTGTAAACGCCAAAGACATCGGCAATACGGATGTTCTGCTGGAAGTCGCAAGCTCCGTTGGTTTGGATGCCGAGGCTGCTCGCACCGTTCTGGAGACCCGTAGTTTCAAGGATGTGATCGACGCAGACTGGGCCAAGTCGCAGCAATATCGCGTGACGGGCGTGCCTACGTTCGTCGCTGGCGGCTATGGCGTCGTTGGTGCGCAGCCTTATGAAACGCTTGAAGCTTTAGTCAAGAAAGTGGGCGAACCCAGCTAAATAGAGAATATTTGGAGGCCGTTTTGGCAGATGGAATGTATTTCGGCGCGACAGTAAACGGTGCCTTAGATATCTACCGGCTTGCCTAAAATGACGGCATGTCGCGCGTTGCTTTGCCGGATGGGCTTATTTGCGGGTTGCTGCCAATTGGTGGAACCACGCCGACATTCGTGACCAGTTCGGATGGCGGCGAGCTGACGCTTGTGCGGCTCGCACCTTCTGGGTTGTTCTCCGTGGTGCAGGATTCTGGCGGTCCCCAATCGTTATCGACGACCGGGCGCAAATCACGACTGATGGCGATTTAATCTATTTCAGCGGTTCGGTTGCTGGCGATCAAGCTATCTGGCGGCGTGAACTTGATGGCGATCTCACGAAAGTGACAGACTTACTGTCGCCCGGCAATCTGTTTGAGTTCAATGATGGAAAGCTTTGGATTAATGCTACCAGTACGCTCGGTTCATCAGATGGAGAGGTCCACGCCGCTGCATTCGCTATCACGCCTGATGGCCAAATTGAACGGATGGCTGAGCTTCGGACGTCTAAGTTTGCCCCGGATGATAACGATTCTTTCAACTTTGACACTGTGGACGCAACCATAATCGACAGCTTTGTTGCGGGGGGCAAAGTATTCTATAGCTACAGCCTCGATTCCGGCGGAGCGTTTATATCCAGTTCAGATGTATTGGATGGAGTCACACCTACTGGCGATATTATCAGCGCAGGCGAGGCTGGGCAGACTTTGGCCGATGGGGCGGAAATTTATACAATTGTCGATAATATTTTTTCCGAAGGTCCAGTTTTAAGCCATAAAAATGTGGTAACTGGCGCGAGCATTCTTTCGGTGCGTCTTTGTGATGATCGGTTTGGCGATCGGGCATCTGACAGTGTGGTTTTCATTGGCCTTCTGCATGTCATTTTGAATGCCGATATAGTCCGGGTTGAAGACAACGGCAGCCGCACTGTTGTGGTTGATGGTGCTTCATCCGCCTCGGGCGTTACGCAGTTCAGTGCACTCAGCGTGTTCGATGGCGCACTCTATTTTTCAGCTGACACGTTTGGGCCAGGTGGGCTGGGTAGAGAGCTGTATAAATTTGAGAGTGGCACTGTGTCATTGGTGTTCAATCTGACGCCTGGACAGGACGGCAGCCTTATTGGCCGATCGATTGGTGTTTTTGATACTGGTGATGAGGGTGGCACGCCCATATTCAGCTCTACGGACACCGATGGAAATGACGATGATGATGTCATAGATGGCACAAACGACGATGACACGTTAAGCGGCTTTGGTGGCGACGACATTATCAATGGCAATGATGGCAATGACATCTTGAATGGTAATGAAGGAGATGACCAGTTCACAGGCGGACGGGGCGTCGATACACTCCGTGGAGGCGAAGGGGACGATTTTTACGACCTTGGTTTCGATCAGACCGATATCGTTGTCGAGAATGTCGACGAGGGAATTGATACAATCCGGACCGAGCGCCCAATTGTCTTACCAGATAACGTTGAGAACTTGATCCATGAAGGGATCAGGACGGCTACTGGAAATAAGCTTGGTAACGAAATGACCGGCAACGGGTTTTTTCAAACCTTCGAAGGCCTTGGCGGCGATGACCGTATCGACGGCGGAGAGGGCGAAGATGTTCTGCTTGGCGGGAATGGCGATGATACGCTGATTGGTGGTGCTGGCGATTTCCGCGACAAATTGGTTGGTGGTAATGGCAACGACACTATCGAGGCAGGTGGCGGCAATGAGCGTGCATTTGGCAATTCCGGGAATGACATCATTAATGGCGGTGCTGGCGATGACATCATCGCCGGTCAATCCGGCGCAGATCGGATTGACGCTGGTGCCGGTGACGATGCTGTAGACGGTGGTTTCCATGACGACGCTATCAACGGCGGTGATGGCGATGATCGGCTCGTAGGCAATGGTGGCTTCGATGAGATTGATGGCGGGGCAGGCGATGACCTGATCTTTGGCGGTGCTCATGCCCACATCATTCGTGGCGGTGACGGGGATGATCTTATCCTTGGCCAGTCGCTTGGCGATGACATGACTGGCGGCGCTGGCGGGGATGAGTTCTTTATTACACCAGGCGCTGGCGACGATATTATCCGGGATTTTGAAACTGGGTTGACATCGTCTGAAGTCGTGAATATTGCACGTTTGGGATTTAGCTCCGGCAGTGCTGCGCTTGCGGCTGTACAAGATGACGAGAACGGCAATGCCGTGCTGACCTATACAGCCGGCAGCATCACTTTTGATGGTTTGGCAACATCTGATCTCAGCATCCATGACTTCCACGTCGCGACAGGTGGTGCGGTCGGTACTGGTTTGTCTGAGGCCATTATTGTGGGGCAGGTAATGACAAGCTAATAGGCAATGGCGGCGATGATGAGATCCGCGCTGGCGGCGGGATCGACGCTATATATGGCGGCGCTGGTGCAGATTTCCTTGTTGGGCAAGCTGGAGATGACTTGGTGTGCGGCGGTGCCGGCAATGACCGAGCGTTTGGCTATTCAGGCAATGACCGCGTAATCGGGGACGCCGGTGATGACGAATTGTTCGGCCAATCCGGGGATGATCTGCTCGCAGGTGCAGGAGGTAATGACAGGTTGGATGGCGGTTTCAACAATGACCAGTTGTTCGGCAATCAAGGCGACGATGTGCTGACTGGCGGTGCTGGCAATGATCAGTTCACCGGCGGCGCGGGCAGTGACCGCCATGTTGCTGGATCAGGCCTTGATGTACTGACGGATTTCCAGTCAGGGCCTGGCGGCGATGTTCTGGACCTGCGGATATTCGGGTTTGCCGATCTAGATGCAGTGCTAGCGATCACCAGCAACAACGCGCTTGGCGCCGTCATTCAGATTGCAGACGGCGACACGATCAACATTCTGGGCGTCGCAGCCGGCGATCTGAATGATACAAACGTGCTGGTTTAGCTCCAGGTTTTTGTTGGTGGGGATTTGATTTCGATCTGCACGGAGTCTTCGAGCGCTTCGTGGTAGTGTTTGACGCCTGCGGGGTGAACCCATGCATCGCCCGGTTCCGCGATCCAGCTTTCGCCCTCGATTACGACGCGGACACGGCCGGAGACGAGGTAGCAGATTGATTCGTGGTCAGGATGGGCGTGTTCCGGGTCGACCAGACCTTGCGGGCGCTTGGCTTCCATAAACAGCATGGTTTCACCCACGATGAGTGGCTTGACCGACAAGCGCTTATCACTGCTACCTTCGTCATGGCCCTCCAGCTTTGAGATGACTTCATAGGGAATAGAGGAATTCTTTGCGAATAAGCTGGATGAGGGAGAAAGGCGGCGTGCGTTATCAGACATGATTAATCTCCTTGATTTCAAGCATCATAGCGCTTCCTGAATTCCTGCGTATGCTTTTGATTGGACATCAAAACTGGGCAGGCGTTTGGCGTTGCAGCGAATAGACTTCATAACCGTTGTGCATTCAGCCGATCTGCTGCTGTGGCGCTTGCAGGCGCGCAGTATGGCTAAATACATGGCAGTAGACGTGCCGCGTAGTATTACGGTTATTGCCAACGACCCCTCGGGCGAGGTGTGCCTGGATTACCTCAACGCTAATCTGGATGCCTACGGACTTCATCGTCCACTGGTTTCAGCTAGGACTGCAAAGGATTTTATGGATGCGCCGAGCGCCTTGCTAGGCTGGCGCAGTCAACAGATGCTGAAATTGTTGGCGGGTGCCGCATCCGCCGACGCATGGATCGTGTGGCTGGATGGCAAGAACCATTTCCTGGGGCCCGTTGATTACGGGTCTTTCTTCACGGAAGACGGTCGCGCCCGGACAATCTACACCCAGAAGAAGCTCCGTCATGACCGTCGCTGGCTGGCGCATAGCCTAGATTATTTCGGCATATCTCATCGCTGGCTGGAGGAACTTGGACCGCTGACATACACGCCCTACCCAATGCGGGCTGACACATTAACGGCAATGTTAGCGGACATTGAGGCGCGCGGTGATAATATCGAAGCACTCTTCCGGCGTCGCAAGTGCTATACCGAATTCTACCTGCTCTATGCCTATGTTCTCAGTCTGCACGGTGCGGCGGATGCGGTATATGATTCTTCACTGCCCTGGCCAGCAACGATTTGGAAGCACGGCCCGCCAACACTGGAACGACATATAGAGCGATTTGAGCGATTGGGTGGGCCATTCTTCGCCGTGCACCAGCAGCGGCGCGGTACTTTCCTGCAGGCGGATCGTGAGGCGTTAATGCGGCTTTGGTTAGGTCGGGACCTCATGACAAGAGCGGAGGCTGAAGACCTGCTGGGAGCACCAGCTGCGGTATCTATCAGCAATTCACTATGGTGGC
>Ga0315321_10000789_pt1 | contig 24093 bp, 14 predicted proteins | sample M180m21515metaG_FD_203464 | JGI IMG/M metagenome (GOLD analysis project Ga0315321, IMG submission 203464) | Ammonia-oxidizing marine archaeal communities from Monterey Bay, California, United States - M1 80m 21515 | ecosystem: Environmental > Aquatic > Marine > Intertidal zone | place: USA...
ACAAAAGAGTCTGCGGATCCTGATGATGTAGTACCCGCTCCTACTAATGTAGTTATTGCAGTTGAGCCAATGGATTCAAGTAATACTAATTCTTCTACTGATACATCTGGAGTTATCACAGGTAACAAAGTTAGTATTAGTTGGGATTATCCTTTAAATGCAGATGGGACTAAATATAAATTTGCAAATGGTTTTGAACTCGTACATACATTCAACGGAGAAGAAGCTACGGAACTTGTTAATACTATAGATCAAAGCTTCACTGTTAGCAATATTGGGGCAGGGGAGTATGATGTCCGTATAAGAACAAAAACTGCAATAGGCAGTGTTTCTCAATTTATTAGAAGAACAGTAGAGATAGCAGAAAGTGAGTTTGTAAACCCAGGTGTTTCTAGAACACAACTATTGCCTAGAGGCGGTAGTTCAAGTAGGAATCTAACAATAGGTGCTTCTACAGGTCTAGCAGAATTTAGTTCTAGTAATTATAGCCTTACAACTTTAAACGGGGTTACTTTTACAAACGAATCTAGTACTGATACTACATATAAACAAGACTTTTCAAACATGGCTAGTACGGCGTATTTAGTATTTAATTCAGTAGATACTACAGATAGATTAAAAGCTTTAGAAATCAAAACAACAGCATCAACACCCTCAGTAGATTATTTTGCAGAAGTAGGTGCAAGTTCAAATGGTTTTACTACAGATACAGGGACTATTCAAATTGACAAACATTCTAATCAGTTGAATGGTACAAATACTTTATTTACAACAGAGAATAAAGTTGGTGATTTAATTAAATTAGAAAACGGCTCTACTACTACTTCAGCAACAGCATCAGCAATTACAGAATCAAAAATAGTAACGCTTTCTGCAACTAATAGTAATATTAAAGTAGGGCAAACAGTTACAGGAACTGGAATAGTAGGGATATCTTACGTCGAAAATATAGATGGAACAGCAATTACTTTAGCTAATAAACAAACAATTGGTAGCGGAGTTACATTAACATTTACCCCATACTTGAGTGTTAAACGAATTAGATCTATAGAATCAAATACAGTACTATACTTTGAAGAGATAGTAGGTAGACCTTATTCAGGAACAGCAAAAGCAAGACAATCATATAGGTCAGACTTTACAAATGACGCTATACTTGCAAAAATAGATAAAACAGGTAGTACGTACAGCATAGAAGAACTATATGTATCTGCAGGTGGAGAGAAAGGAGACAAAGGTCCATTAGGTCCTAAAGGTGTCGACGGTCCTAAAGGTCAAAGAGGTGTTGACGGTCCTAAAGGAGAGCCAGGAGCTGGCGGAGAGAAAGGTGTCAAAGGTGCAGCAGGAGACAAAGGGCCTAAGGGTACTATTGGGGACACAGGAGACAAAGGAGATATAGGGCAGAAAGGAGACCAAGGTGCTAAAGGATTTGGTGGTGACCAAGGTGTTAAAGGAGCCACAGGACAGAAAGGAGACCAAGGTGCTAAAGGTATCGTAGGTGCTAAAGGTGGAGCAGGAGCCACAGGACAGAAAGGAGACCAAGGCGATAAAGGTATCGTAGGTGCTAAAGGTGGAGTAGGAGCTGGAGGACAGAAAGGAGACCAAGGTGCTAAAGGTATCGTAGGTGCTAAAGGTGGAGTAGGTGCTGGAGGACAGAAAGGAGACCAAGGTGCTAAAGGTGAATTGGGAGTTAAAGGTGGACCAGGTGATGCCGGTGCTAAAGGTGGCGAAGGACAAGTTGGGGACAAAGGTGTTAAAGGTATTAAAGGAGTAGGCGGTCAAACAGGAGTCAAAGGAGACCCGGGAGACGAAGTATTCCTTATTTATTATGACGGACTAGAAAATGACGCATTAAATGGCAATGCTTCTGTAACTACAACAAGTAAACCCCTAGCTCCAGACATGGATGGCGGTTCTAGTGCTATTAGTAATTTGTTTAGATTAACTCAAAAAGATGGGACAGTTACAGATTGGTACACAGAAGCCGCAGCTTTATCTAATTGGTATTTTGTAGCTTCCGCAGTTACTCCAGGATTATTCCAATCCCCTAGATCTGAGTGGACAGTTAGTGAATACTTACAAGGAGAAAAAGGACCCCAAGGAGATACAGGACAGAAAGGTGTTGTAGGAGCTAAAGGTGGACCAGGTGCTACAGGTGCTAAAGGAACTACAGGTGCTGGAGGAGATAAAGGTGCTAAAGGTGTTACAGGTGATGGAGGTGCTAAAGGAGCTACAGGTGCTGGAGGTCAGAAAGGTGCTAAAGGTGGCATAGGTGCTACAGGTGCTAAAGGTGTTACAGGTGATGGAGGTCAGAAAGGTGCTAAAGGTGGCATAGGTGCTACAGGTGCTAAAGGAACTACAGGTGCTGGAGGTCAGAAAGGTGCTACAGGTGCTGGAGGAGATAAAGGTGCTAAAGGTGTTACAGGTGATGGAGGCCAGAAAGGTGCTAAAGGTGGCATAGGTGCTACAGGTGCTAAAGGTGTCACAGGTGATGGAGGTCCAAAAGGTGCACAAGGAGCTGCAGGTGATAAAGGTCAACAAGGTCCTGCGGGAGACAAGGGAATAAAAGGAGTATTAGGTACTCAAGGACCAAAAGGTCAAGGTGGAGCTACAGGTGCTAAAGGACAGCCAGGTGCTGCAGGTGCTAAAGGTGGTACTGGTACTGCAGGAGACAAGGGACAGAAAGGTGTTCTTGGACAAACCGGTGTTAAAGGTGCTGATGGTAGTCCGGGGGCAGATGCTCCTTATGTAGTAATTGGTTTTGATACTACAATTGATACAAATGCAGAAAGAACCACAGCAATTAAAACCTTCTCAGGATTAAGTGTAGTAAAAGTTAACTCTGTATATTGGGATGCTACAACTGGTGTACCACATCAGAACCAAGCTAGTGAAGCTTCTAATCCAACACTTACACCACTTACAGGAACAAATGCTCTTATTTCTGCAGACACTATTTCAGTACAAGATTTAATCTTACCCACAACAGGGTCTAGAGTTAGTGGTAGTATTATTGGTAATTTTAATAATAATTCACTAAGATATGCAGAAGTATGTGAAGTAGGCACAGGAGCAGGATTTTATCAAGGATTTGTAAGAGCAAAAGGTGGCACAGGACAAGTAAAAACTATTCATTTCTTATTCAGTGATGGAACTGTAAATACTACAGTAACAACTGGAGGAGCAGATACTACGGAATTAGGTGAGAGTTCTTCAGGTGTAGTTTATAAAACTCCCCTTATACAAAAACTGCCTGGATTAGTATCAGAATCAAGATTAACATCAACCGATGACACAACAAATATTCCACTAGCATTTAGATATGATGGAACAGGAACAGTAACTTTATATATATACGGTCAGGGGGACTCCAACAGTAGACAAGTAAATTTCGTAGAAGGAAGATTTATTAAATTTGGTGTATCAACTCCAACTCAATTTACGTTTACAGATGTGTCAAATGCAACAGCAAGTAGTACACAGACATCAAATACTATAACATTATCAGGAAGTGCTTTTGTATCAGGAACAGCAAGTATATCTCTAGGAACATTCAGTGTAAATGGTGGGTCACATAGTGGCACATCTAGAACAGTAAATAACGGAGACACAATACAATTACAAGGAGTAGCTTCAGGTACAGGTGGAGCAACTAGAAATCATGTATTTACTGTGAGTGATACATCAGATACATGGACAATAACAACAACAGGAGGCAGTAATCCACCATCTAACCCACCAAGTGGTCCAGGCGGAGGGGCGCTTCCATAAGGAGAATAATTATGGCAATACATAACTTTACATATACATATACACATAAAGAGCTACGAGCTAGAATTGTAAACAATACTAACGTCATTGACAATGTTCGAGTAGAAATCACAGGCATAGATAGTGTAGATAATACAAAAACAGCAACTATTGAACAATGGGTAGCTTTTAAAGTAAACCAAAGAATGAATGGGGATATTAGTGATTTTATTCCCACCAAACAAGTAACAAACGAAACTATCCAAACTTGGGTACAGCAAATTTATCAAGAGGGAACAACGGCAAGAGAGGGGCTAGATGCTCTTATGACCTTAACAATTTTTGGTGATGATGAACTTCAAGCGTAACCTATACAGTTTATGAATCACATCCGAAATTTAATGCTTGACTTCACCTCAAGATTTTGATATAATTAATGCTATAGGAGCAAAATAATGGCAGCAGGTAAATACGATATAGTTATAGATCAAGGTTCAGGTTTCGGCTTGGATCTCGTTGTACAAGAGAGTGGGAGCGCGAAAGACCTTTCGAGCTATTCCGTTAGGGGACAAATTCGTCCGACAGTTACGTCAGATACGTTAACTGCATCTTTTGTTGGAACTGTAACTGAAGCAAGTCAAGGAAAAATAAATGTAGCGCTGACTCCTTCAACAACAGCGGCTATGTCAGCAGGTAAATACTTTTATGACGTAGAGGTACATACAAGTGGAGATTCAGTAGTAACAAGGTTATTACAGGGGACAGCAACAGTTAGTCCAGAAGTTACCAGATAGTGGCCAAGTCCACAACAATTCAAGCTTCACAGGATGTAGTTGCAGTAACTATAAATGATAATAATGTTACAGTTAATGTAGTACCGCAGGTAACAGCAATAGAAGTTAGTTCAGCTATCGCAGCCTCGGCTACAGCAATTCCATTTACAGGAACAGGTACTTTATCAAGTACAGGTAATATTGGGGATGCTCTACAAGTTTTAGCAGACCAATTTTATGTATCAACAACTCCTCCCCAAGCGGGAGATACAAATCTAGAAGAAGGTGATTTATTTTATGATACTGACGACAATCAGTTAAAGATCTACCGAGAGACCTCTTCGGGTGTTTTTAGTTTCGTTCCAATAATGATTGGTAATGAATCAGCAGACTCAGACACGGTAGACGCAGGAGGCTTTTAAGCCTCAAATAGGAAACAAAAATGGCACAAACTATAAAAATTAAAAGAAGTCAAAATACCGCTGCACCTGGCTCATTAACAGCTGGAGAACTAGCTTATTCACAAGACTCAAATAAACTATTTATTGGTAGACCTTCCGATGGGAATGTTACAACAATTGGTGGTGACTTATATGTCAACATGCTTGACCATGCTTTAGGAACACTAACAGCAAGCTCAGCAATAACAACAGACGCAAACAATAAAGTTAATCAACTTAAAACAGCAAATCTTACAATAGGTGGAAATTCTATTTCATCAGGAAGTGGAGACATTGACCTTGTTGCAGCAGGAAATTTAGATATTGATGCAGGTACAGTAGACCTCTCAACACAAGCAACAGATTTCAGAATTATAGATAATTCTGCTACTGGCATGACAATCTCAACAGGAGATCATACTTACTTAACTTTTGATTCAACCAACACAGCAGAAAAAATATTAGTAGGTAGAACACTAGACATGAATGGTCTAGAATTAGTACTTGACGCAGACGGTGATACAAGTATTACTGCAGATACAGATGATAGAATAGACTTTAAAATAGGTGGAACAAACGAACTAGCAGTAACAGGCTCAACATTAAGACCTGGCTCAGACCTAAGTATTGGTCTTGGTACTTCAAGTGTTAGATTTGCAAATGCATTTATAGATAATATAAAAATAGATGGAAATACAATCACATCTGAAAATACAAATGGTAATATTAATATTACACCAAATGGAAGTGGAGCAGTTGTATTAGATGGATTTGCTTTCCCAATAAACGGTTCAGGTTCAAACGGCCAATTCTTGAGACAAGACTCAAGTGGTAATTTAGAATTTGCTACTGTAGTATCTTCATTAACTCTCTCAGCAGATAGCGGTACAAATGATACTATTAACACAGGTGAAACTTTAACATTCACAGGTGGAGAAGGAATTGATACAGCCGTAACAAATAATACAATCACTATAGCAGCAGAAGAAGCTACAACAGGTAACTTAGGTGTTGCCTCATTTGCTACAGCAAACTTTACAGTAGCTAGTGGACATGTATCTGCAAAAACTATCACACTAGGAAGTACTACACTAACTAATGGTTCAACAACAACAGATTTAGCAGGTATCACTTCTTTAGTAGTAGATAACTTAACATTAAATGGTTCAACGCTTTCTACTTCTGCAGGCAACAACAATATTGTTCTATCTCCTCATGGAACAGGAACAGTAACAGTACCTTCAGGATATAAAGATAGATCTGGCTTCAGTACAAACTCTCTAGTAAGTAAAGAGTATGTTGATGCGATCAAACAAAATTTAGATATTAAAGATTCAGTACATTTAGCTTCAACAAGTAATGTATCATTAACAGGAGGTGCTTCAGGACTAGAAGCAGGAGACTCTATTGATGGAGTAGCTCTAGTAGCAGGAGACAGAGTTCTTCTTAAAAATCAGACAGATGCTTCAGAAAATGGTATTTATGTTGCAGTATCTTCTGGAGGCACTCCAGCAAGATCAACTGATGCAAATTCTAATGATAAAGTTAATGCAGGTATGTTCGTATTCGTTGAAGAAGGAACAGTTAATGCAGATAACGGATTTGTTTTAACAACCAACGGAGCAATTACTTTAGATAACACTTCTCTAACTTACACACAGTTCTCAGGAGCTGGTCAAATAGTAGCAGGTGATGCATTAAGTAAATCTGCAAACACATTAAATGTAAATGATGATAACGTAACTATTGAAGTCTCATCAGATGCATTAAGAATTAAAGGAATTTCACAAACAAGAAAAGGAGACTTAATTCTAGGAAAAACAACAAATGACGCCGGGTATGACAGATTACCAATCGGAACAGCTGATCAAATATTAACTGTTCAAAGTGGTACATTAGCATACACTAGTACATTAGACGGCGGTACATTTTAATTTAAACACTACCTGAGTATATACTCAAAAAATAGGTTACATAAATATGGCACAGACAATCAAACTAAAGAGGTCTAGCGTTGAAGGACGCGTACCTGGAACTTCAGACTTAGAACTTGGCGAAATCGCCATTAATACCTATGATGGTAAAGTCTATGTAAAGAAGAATGATGGGTCTGATGCCGTTGTAGAAGTAGGTGCAACAAATAACATTACTACAACTTTTCAAGCATACGACTACACAGCTACAAATAACCAAACCACTTTCTCGGGTAGTGATAATAACTCAAACACTTTAGAATATAATACAGGAACTCCTCCTGCTATATCCGTATACATGAATGGTATTCTTCTTGATGAAGGAACCGACTATACAGCAACTTCAGGAACAAGCATAGTATTACAAGACGCGGCAACTACAGGTGACTTAGTTCATATTCAAGCATATAAATCCGCAGCATCTTTCACATCCGACTTTAGTCTTCCCGACTCAGTAAAAGTACTGATGGGAGACAGCGATGATTTACAAATTTACCATGACGGTAGTCATAGTTATGTAAGAGATGTTGGAACTGGTAATTTAAGATTACAAGGTACGAATCTTAATTTACAAAATGCAGGTGGAACAAAAAATTATTTAGTTGCTACTAATAGTGGGGCAGTTACATTATACTATGATAACTCAGGAAAACTTGCGACAACATCAGCAGGTGTAAACGTTACAGGAGAGGTAGCAATTAGTGGCTCTCAAGTAATTAACTCTAGTGGGGAATGGACAGGTTCTCAAGCAGGTATAAAAGGAGATAAAGGATTAAAAGGTCAAAAAGGAGAGGAAGGTCCAACAGGTCCAGGAGGAAGTGTTGGTGGTACTGGTGGAACAGGACCTAAAGGTCAAAAAGGTGATAAAGGTACTGGCGGTCTTACTGGTAGTAAAGGACAAAAAGGTGAAATAGGAGCTACAGGCCCAACAGGTACTACTGGAAATACAGGTACTACAGGTGCTAAAGGTGATACAGGTATAAAAGGAACTACAGGGCAAAAAGGTGCTTTAGGTAATACAGGTCCAACTGGTCTAACTGGTCCAACAGGTGCTACAGGTGCTAAAGGGCAGAAAGGCGAAATTGGTGTTACAGGTAATACAGGTGGAACAGGTCCAACAGGTGGTAAAGGTCAAAAAGGTGAAATAGGTGTAGATGGTCCAACAGGTCCAACAGGCAGTACTGGTCCGACAGGTTCTAAAGGCCAGAAAGGAGAAGTAGGCGTAACAGGTTCTACTGGTGCAGTTGGTAGCAAAGGTCAAAAAGGTGAGATAGGTGCTACAGGTAATACAGGTGGCACAGGTAGTAAAGGTCAAAAAGGTGAAGTAGGTGTAGACGGTCCAACAGGCCCAACAGGAGGTAATGGTCCAACAGGTGGTACAGGTCCAACAGGCGGTACTGGTCCAACAGGTCCAACTGGTAGTAAAGGTCAGAAAGGCGAAATAGGAGTTACAGGTAATACTGGTCCAACAGGTGGTACTGGTTCAGCAGGTGCTAAAGGTCAGAAAGGTCAGAAAGGAGAAATAGGAGTTACAGGTCCAACAGGAGGTACTGGAGGTACTGGTGGTGTAGGACCAAAAGGTCAAAAAGGTCAAAAAGGCGAAGTAGGAGTTACAGGTAATACTGGTTCTACTGGTAGTAAGGGTCAGAAAGGGGAAATAGGAGTTACAGGTAATACTGGAGGAACAGGCCCAACAGGTGGTACTGGTTCAACAGGTAGTAAAGGTCAAAAAGGTGAAATAGGTCAAAAAGGAACAACAGGTGGTACTGGCCCAACAGGCGGTACTGGTGGTACTGGTCCAACAGGTGGTACTGGTGCAAAAGGTCAGAAAGGTGAATTAGGGCAGAAAGGTCAGAAAGGTCAAACAGGTAATACAGGTGGTACTGGTCCAACAGGTGGTACTGGTCCAACAGGTGGTACAGGTCCAACAGGTGGTACAGGTCCAAAAGGTCAAAAAGGTGAGGGCGGTTCTAAAACAACCTACTCAAGTTTAACAGGGTCTAGTGGTGAGTGGTTTCATATTTTAACTGTAGAAGACTCCCACGGCCCAGTATTTGCTTCTTTAAATACGTATGCTCATAGTGGAGCATCATTTACCGCTATAAATGGTTATAATCCATCTGCTACAGGCTCATTAACAGTATTAACTACGAACTATAATGCCAACGGTAGTTATGCAAATGTATCGGGACTAAGAATAAAAGGTGATGGAGCTGTTGAAGCTAAATTGAATTGGAGTAGTGGTCCTAATGTAAATCTAGAAATTAATGTAAGTAATGCAGACCAAGCTGCTGTATCATTTCCATCAAGTTTAGCTACAGGAACTTCAACTGCAACTGTTGTAGACTCACATACTTGGGGTTCAACTAACGGCAGAACTAGTGGTAAAAGTGCTAATTTTAATGATGGCTATTATGTGGATTTCAACCAAGTCATTAATGGTTCTGGTACCTGGGTAGGCCCGAGTAGTGGGCTCAAAGGTGCTCCAGGTCCAACAGGTCCAACAGGTGGTACAGGCCCAACAGGTGGTACTGGTCCAACAGGTGGTACAGGCGCAAAAGGTCAAAAAGGTCAAACAGGTGGAACAGGCCCAACAGGAGGTACTGGTCCCGGAGGTGCTAAAGGTCAAAAAGGTGAAGTAGGCGCTACAGGTTCAACAGGTGGTACTGGTGGTACTGGGGGTACAGGTCCAAAAGGCCAAAAAGGTCAAACAGGTGGAACAGGCCCAACAGGAGCTAAAGGTCAAAAAGGTGAAGTAGGTGGAACAGGTTCAAAAGGTCAAAAAGGTGCATCTTACACTAATCAAGCAATCTCTTCTGAAGCAAATACTCATTATCTCGGTGGTATAAAAATAGCGGCAGAAAACACTGCGCAAAACTATATTGCTTTCTCAGGAACAACAGGTGACCAACCAGGTAACTATAACCACTCTTATATTGGTGAACACATTTACAGTGGCTCAGAAAGTTCTGAATTAGTTTTAGCTAAGTACAATGATATTGAAGGTAGTGCTGGGTCAGACAGAATTAGAATGATTGGTAATAATATTCTGTTTGATACATATCCAGCAGTTATTACACCATCTACAGGTGCTTCACTACAATCAGCGGTAGGAACAGGAAGTCCTACAACTAGAATGAGAATACGCCAAAATGGCGACATTGAGGTTGGTGGCAGTAAATTTATAGACTCAAGCCGCAACCTAAGCAACATTGGCACTATCTCTAGTGGAGTAATAACAGCAACTGGTGGTAACTCTACAAACTGGAACACAGCTTACGGTTGGGGTAACCACGCTTCTGCTGGCTACAGCACACCTACTGCTAGTGAAACACTTTCAGGGTTTAAAACCTTTACCAGTGCAAGCGGGATTAAATATTACGGAACTACAGCCTCACCTTTATGGTTAAGCAGATCTAGTGGCACCAATGTAAATATTCGACTAACAAGTGCGAGTGTTGGCACAACTTATGTAGGGCAAGGAGGGTCTGCTGGAACTTTAAAAGTAGGCACAAGTGCTGATTTGATAGGTGCTGGTAATACAGTTTGGCACACAGGCACCTTAACAACTACTAACAAAGCCAATTACGATACTGCTTATTCAAATGCTAGTCAGGCGTTGGGTACAAGTTCAACTCCACAATTTAGTCAAGTTAAAGCAACATCAAATACAGATGTTACGGGTTATCAGCTAAGATCAAACTTGGAAGTTATATCTGGAGAAAGTTGGTGTACAGCTTTTTATAATTACAACTATAATGATGGTGCGCTTTTCTTAAGAAGAAACGCCTCAGATACTGCACTGGCACATTTTCATATCTCTGGGTATAACAACCCAGGGTACGCAGGACATACTGATGGTGATGGAATGGTTACTTTGACAAGAAGTACATCTGGCAAAGCTGGAGGAAGTACTTACGCTGGGACAGGTTTACAAAATACCTCGGACTGGTCTCGTTGGGTTAAAACTGCAGATAGGACTATATTTGAAGATGGTGATGATAAATGGCAATTTGGAGTAGATGGAGATGCCCCACAAATTACTCTAATGTATGACGACCATACATCAGGCCCTGTTTGGGACACAGCAATTGAAATTGGAAGAACAAATGAACTTTCACATGGAACAGGCGCACCTAATTCGGTAGCGACTGGTGGTTACGGAATGAGTGCTAAAGGAAACTCTGATGGAGCTTTTTTCGGAATTGAGGAATATTCTTCAGGCAACTATAGACCCGTTATAGCTTGGGGTGATGACGTAACAGATACCCCTTTTATTATTAGATTTAATGGTACTAGTAAATATACACTAGATTACGCAGGTAACTTTACAGCAGTTGGTAATATTACTGCTTATTCAGATAAAAAACTAAAAGAAAATGTAGAAGTTATTGAAAATGCAGTAGAGAAAGTACAACAAATTAGGGGTGTTACCTTTACAAGAAACGATTTAAAAGATAAAGAAAAAAGACATACAGGAGTTATAGCGCAGGAAATAGAAAAAGTATTACCAGAAGCAGTAAGCTATGATGAAGAATCAGATACTAAAACCGTTGCTTACGGAAATGTAGTAGGACTATTAGTAGAAGCAATAAAAGAATTAAAACAAGAAATAGAGGAGTTAAAACGTGGCAAAGACCAAGAATAGAAAGTTAGCCGATTTCGGGCGAGATACAGCTCAAGCTGGAAGAATTAAGGATAGAGATTTATACTCTGGAGATAGTCTTGTCTTAGATATCCACTCAACTGGAGTTGAAGTACACGGGATTATTCAGGTTAATGGAGACACAGTTGTTAACTCATCAGGCGAATGGATAGGGCCACAAGCAGGTATAAAAGGAAGCACAGGTGCAACAGGTAGTAAAGGACAGAAAGGAGAGGTAGGAGCACAAGGTACTACCGGTCTTAAAGGTGAAGTAGGTATTACAGGTAATACAGGAGCTACAGGTCCAACTGGTCCAACAGGTGCTAAAGGGAACACTGGCTTAACAGGAACAACAGGAGAAAAAGGTCAAAAAGGTGTTACAGGTTCTGCAGGTCCAACAGGTTTAACGGGTCCAACAGGTCCAACAGGAAGTAAAGGCCAGAAAGGTCAACAAGGAGTTACAGGTTTAAAAGGTGAAGTAGGGGTTCAAGGAGTTACAGGTAATACTGGTCCAACAGGAAGTAAAGGTCAAAAAGGAGAAATAGGAGTTACAGGTAATACTGGAGGGACAGGCCCAACAGGTGGTACTGGTTTAACAGGTCCAACAGGTGGCAAAGGTCAGAAAGGTGAAGTAGGAGCTACAGGTTCAACAGGTGGTACTGGTGGTACTGGTGGTGTAGGGCCAAAAGGTCAAACAGGTCAAAAAGGGGATACAGGTACTACAGGTAATACAGGAGCTACAGGTTCAAAAGGTCAAAAAGGTGAGATAGGAGTTACAGGTAATACTGGTACTACAGGTAGTAAAGGTCAAAAAGGTGAAGTAGGTGTTCAAGGTAACACAGGTGCTCAAGGAACTACAGGAAATACAGGTTCAAAAGGTGAAGTAGGTGTTAAAGGTACTACAGGTTCAAAAGGTCAAAAAGGTGAAATAGGAGCTACAGGAGCTGGAGGTTCAAAAGGTCAGAAAGGAGAATTAGGAGTTACAGGTAATACTGGCGGTACGGGTCCAACAGGTAATACTGGTCCAACAGGTAGTAAAGGAGATAAGGGTCAAAAAGGAATAGTAGGAGCAGGGGGACCAACAGGTGGTATAGGTCCAACAGGTGGTACTGGTCCAACAGGAGCAAAAGGTCAAAAAGGTGAAATAGGAGTTACAGGTAATACCGGTGCTAAAGGTACAACAGGTAATACAGGTGGTACAGGTTCAAAAGGTCAAAAAGGAGAAATAGGAGTTAAAGGTGCTACAGGTACTAAAGGACAAAAGGGTGAAACAGGCGGTATAACAGGAATAGCAAACTTTGCAGACAATCGTTTATTAACTGCGGCAACTTCTTCTACAATCAATGCTGAATCAGGCTTAACATTCGATGGATCTACTTTAGGTATAAGTGGTGCGGCAGATGAAATCTTAGTACTCAACTCAACTGATGATGGTGCTATTTATATGGCGTTTAAAAGAAATTCTGACCGTCACGCTTATGTAGGTTTTGGTGGTGGTGGCGATACATTTAATATAATGAACGAAGAAACTGGAGGGACATTACAGTTTGGTACTGCTGGTTCAACAAGGCTTACTATCAGTAATACAGGGGATGCTAACTTCACAGGAGATGTCACAATAAATGGGTATCTTCAACACTATGATTACTTATACTCAAGACAAAGTTTAAGAGTATTAAATTCAGCTGGAAATGGTTGGCATGACTGGGCTACAAGAGGTGGCGGCAAGTTTGATCTAAATGTAAATAATATCGTATCAGCAACTATAAACACAGGAACTATCTCTAGTGGTGCAATCACATCCACAGGCATTATAACAGCAGGTAGTGGGCAAGGCGGTGTTTCGCTTACCCATAATGATGGTTATGGTAATGCAAACGTAACTTTTAACCATAAATCAGGCGTACCTGAGCAAAACGGGCAAGCTGCTCGTATAGCTGTTAATACAGATGGAACAGGAACTCAGGGCATTATAGAGTTTGAAGTGTCATCATCAGATGTAACGTCAGGAACCGCGGTAAATATTACAACAGCAATGGTTTTGGCACATGACTTTGTTGAAATACCGCAATATATATACCATCACAACGATACTGATACTTATCTTAGATTTACTAGTGATAGGGTAAGGCTTTTTGCAGGTGGTGCAAGTGTATTTGATGGCAGTGGTCAAGACATAAGATTAGGCAATAAGGTTCAAATTGGTGATACAGATAGCCAAAATGCTTTTGGATTTTTACAAGTAAACCAAACAGCAAATAATGATGAATCTGGTATAGCTATACTAGATTCAACAAACGCAAGGTCAATGAGACTTTGGGTAGATGAAACAACTTCATATATTAATTCAGGCAATGGCGGTGGTGCTAGTTTAGTTCTTAATGAAGCGATAACAATTAGTTCTGGTGGTAACTTAACTGGAGCTGGAAATATAAGAACTGCAGATGGTACTAATAGCTCAGTATCTTATGGATTTACTGGTGATGTTAATACTGGTATGTATAGCCCTGCAGATTCTGAATTAGGGTTTACTACAAACGGCGGCCAAAGATTAAAACTAGATTCTACTGGTGCTACTGTAACAGGAGACATAGTAGTTTCAGGAACAGCTACGCTTTCTGGAGATGCAGCCACAGGAACTAATGCACTAAATATACTTGGTTTAAACAATGGTAACGGTACTGGTATTACATTCTCTGATAACGGTACGCCACCCGTTTCTGCATCTGGTCAAAATGGTTATTTAACATATTATCATGGTGATGGTCAGTCTTATGGATCTGGAAATGTATTTATATTTAGTAGTAGTGAAGCTACTACAACTATTCTTGCTGATGGTAAGTTAATGTTTAAAGAGGGTGTGTATGTAAAACCTTCAAGTGGAACAGGTGCAGGAACACAAGTTATTAACTCCTCAGGTGTTTGGACAGGGCCAAGCACTGGTCTTAAAGGTGAAGTAGGGCCTACAGGTTCAAAAGGTCAAAAAGGTGAAGTAGGTGTTACAGGTGGAACAGGAGCTAAAGGTCCAACAGGTGGAACAGGTCCTAAAGGTCCAACAGGTGGAACAGGTTCAAAAGGTCAGAAAGGTGAAATAGGCCCTCAAGGTGGTATAGGGGGTAGTGGTGGAGTAGGTCCAAAAGGTCCAACAGGTGCTACAGGTCAAAAAGGTGAAGTAGGTGCTACAGGTCCAAAAGGCCCAACAGGTTCAAAAGGTGCTACAGGTGCTACAGGTCCAAAAGGTCCAACAGGGGCTACAGGTGCAAAAGGTCCAACAGGTCAAAAAGGTGCTACAGGTGCTACAGGTCAAAAAGGTGAAGTAGGTGCTACAGGTCCAAAAGGCCCAACAGGTGCTGCAGGTGCAAAAGGTTCAACAGGTGCTACAGGTCCAAAAGGCCCAACAGGTGCTACAGGTCTAAAAGGTCCAACAGGTGCTACAGGTCCAAAAGGTCCAACAGGTGCTACAGGTCCAAAAGGTCCAACAGGTGCTACAGGTCCAAAAGGCCCGACAGGTGGAACAGGTGCTAAAGGTTCAACAGGTGCTAAAGGTCCAACAGGTACAAAAGGTCAGAAAGGTGGTGATGCTACAGACGCATCAAGTCTTTCCTCTGGAACTGTACCACTTGCTAGAATACCAGAATTTTTAGAAGAAAAGTATATTTACTCAAGTAATGATTCCAATGGTGTTTACATGCCGATGGTAAAAGGGGGCATGTATTCAACAGGCTCTTCTTCAATCACAGGAGCGATTAAAATAAAAGTTCCAAATGCTATGGCCGCCGGCAACAACATGATGAATTTCTTTGTTGACATTTATGAGTATGCTACTGGTGAAACAATGACTTTCCGTATTTCTGGATATACGTATAGTAGTCAAACTTGGCATAATGTTTCTGCAATTAATTTATCAGATAATAACGACCGTGACTTTACTGTACGATTCTATGGAAATGAGAGTAATGATACTTCCTATGTAGCAATTGGTGAAACAAACAGTACTTGGACTTACCCCCAAGTAATTGTTCGAGATTTTTTTGGCGGATATAACACTTCAGAAGCTGAATCACAAGGAACTTGGGAAGTAAGCTTTGTTACTTCTTTTGATGGAACGCTTCGTCATTCACGAACCGACAACTTCCCTGCTAGAAGTGTAGGCGATAAAGGATCCACAGGTGCTAAAGGTCCAACAGGTGCGAAAGGTCCGACAGGTTCAAAAGGTCAAAAAGGTGCTGCAGGTGCAAGTGTTACAGGTGCGAAAGGTGCTACAGGTGCGAAAGGTGCTGCAGGTGCTAAAGGTGCTGCAGGGGCTAAAGGAGCTGCAGGTGCTAAAGGTCAAAAAGGTGCTGCAGGTGCAAGTGTTACAGGTGCTAAAGGAGCCACAGGTGGCAAAGGTCAAAAAGGTGAAGGCGGATTAACTACAACCAATGCAACTACTTTAGACAGTAAAACTTGGGACTCTTTAGATAAAAATATAGGTGCGCATAATTTTAATGTAGATGCAGGTAACTTACAAGGACTTAGATTTTGGAATGGAAGTAACTCTTATAGAATTTCAATGGCAAGTAGTGGCACATCTGGAGCTGGTAGAGTAGTAGGAGAAACTACATCCGACTACAATATGTACTTTAAAATGACAGGAGGAACAAATAGAGGTTTTGTTTTCCAAAATGGTACTACTAACGTAGCAGGTATTGACTCAGGCGGGAATGTACGTGCGTATAGATACTATGGAAAGGTAACTGCTTCAGGAGATGGACAAGCAAATGTGCCATTTAGACTAGATACTGATTATAACTCTTATATGATTACCACTGCAGGTAGTACATGGGGACTATTCTGGGCAGGAAATAGTGGAGCAAGATACGGAACAAATGGTAATGGAGGTCCTGGAAATATATGGGGCAACTCAGGTAATCCAAATGAATTCTGTTTTGTAGGTAGCGATAACACTGCATGGACATGTTATGGTAATAACGGAAATACTTGGCAGGCTGGTCGAATAACATGTGATTCAATATGGCCCGATAAATATGGCACACCTCAAGGTATGGCAGCTCCAAGATATGATAACTCTTTCTATGTTCTTCAATCTCAACATTGGTATGGGCATACAAGTAGTCAAACCCTGTATTTAGGAGAAGCAGGAAACACAACTATTATTAGAGGACCGCTTACAACAGCAGGTATTACATCAAGTTATGGTTTAGCTATGACTGGTGGGGCAACAAACTTCTTAATGTATAATAATGCTAATGAGAATCTTTTATATATGAGAGATACATCAGCAGGTGCTATGATTACAACTTGGGAAAAAACCAAATTTAGAGTAAACAAAGATTTTGTCGCTAATAGTACAGCAACATTTAACGGAGATATATATGGTAAGTCAGTAAACAATGCTCATTCTGCTCTGTATAGATTTGGAGGTATTTACTTTACATGGGATTCAGATTCTTATGGTACAAACACACATCATTGCATTAGGTCTACTGATGGCGATACTTACGGTGACCATATAACGTTAAATTCTTTTGGAAATGTAAGAATTAATTTTGACTCTAACTCAAATGGAACTAACTACTTTAGAATAGGGCATGCAACTACTGGTACTGGTAATGTACTATTAACACTAGACGAGTCAGGAAACGGTACATTTGCTGGGAACGTTACAGCTTACTCAGACGAAAGATTAAAAGAAAACATTGTAAATGTAGACAACGCTTTAGATAAGGTTTGCTCAATGCGTGGTGTTTATTATAACATGATAGAAGATGAAACAAAAAGTAGAAGACTTGGACTTGTAGCACAAGAGGTTGAAAAGGTACTACCTGAAGTAGTAATAGAAGCACACCCTGAAGATGATAAAGACAGCATACTATCAGTTGACTATGGTAACGTAGTAGGACTACTAGTAGAAGCAATAAAAGAGCAACAAGAACAAATAGAAGAGCTTAAAAAGCTAGTGGAGAATAAATAATGGCATTACAAACATCAGGAGCAATATCACTTAACGACATATATGTAGAAGGAAATAGTAGTTTTGCAGGAGGTCAAACAAGTCAAATGAATGACCACTCAATTAGATACTTAGTAGAAGCAACAGGTAGAGATATCCCTAAAGCATCAAATACTGCAATATCATTTTCAGACTTCTATGGTGCAACTAAGTTTGAATTTGGAGGGGCAGATGATTCCTCAGCACCTGGGTATGACACGGCAGCTACAAATTCTTTTACTCACACTGATGATGACACAACTGGTGGTCAAGCTTATGCTGGAACTCGTATAAGCCTTGTCGTTCCTAATTCAGGAAATTTAACAACAATTAATGTTGGTTATGTTGATGATAACACGGGGCCTAGCCTTGGCTCAGCTAGTAGTGCTGGAACTGATACTTTTAGCATGTCTATCAATCCTTATTATGACCCAGGTGTAGGTGTAAGAAATGCAGACCATGGATTAGAATGGAGATGGGCTGTTAGTGGATTAGATGTAGAATTTACAAATGGACACTCACAAGAAGTAGTTCATTTTGGATATTTTAATGTAGCCAGTTTTGTGTCGCAACAATCTTATGTTGGAACAGGAGGAGATATAACCAGTGGCAGTTTTACAACTGCATGGAGAACTTGGAATCCTGTAACAAGTATTGCAGTAAATGCAAAAGTGTACTGTCAGGCAAATGAAACTACAGGCGGATTAAGTCAAACTGTTGTAAGATTAAACACAGGCGGATATATGAGAATCGAAGTGAGACAGAAAAATGATGCAACAACTGCTGATCATCATTATGTTAGAAAAAACTATATAAGTAGTAGTAATCCTAGATTCCAAGCTTCAAGTTATGAAGACCCAGATGACGGAAGTTAAAATGAGAGAAGAACTATCAAATTATTTAGATTTAATTCGTAGAAAGGATATTGTAGGAAGATTTCCTAACCATACTATCTACATGTGGAGTAATTTTGTTTTAAATGAAAGTCCAGATGTAGATTTACAATTTGTAGGAGAAGTAACAGAAGAAGTTGCAATATCTCTTTGGAACTTAAAATGGGAAATGCAAGCAGAAATACCTAAAACAGTAGACATATGTATGTATGAGAATACAAATATATTTAATCATATAGATAGATTTAATGACTGCACTGATCCTACTTATGTGTTTGACGAAGAGATAATAAGATATAAACTTAGAGAACCTACAGATTTTGGGTATAATGGAAGAGAAATAAGTCGTGCTGGACAAAATTACTGGAAAATCAAACAAATCTTTGCTAGAAGAGATGGAAAATATGTAAATAGAAACTGGCCACAGCCAGAACTACTAACAGATTTATTATGAAAAAACTACTTATACTTGCTACTCCTCGTTCAGGGTCGTCAGCTTTATACAATGCAATTGCAAGCAACTACTTTGAATATCATTCCTATTTTGAGCCTTGGAGTAAATGGAATCCTGTACTTCCTTCAGGAGAACACATAGTAAAAAGCTTAATACACCATAGAAACGATTGGAAAGAACTAATTCCGCAATATGATAAAGTTATTTACATTACTAGACAAGATGTAGATGCAGGATTTAAAAGCTATAATCAAGCATGTCATACAAAAAACTTTATAGACAAGTATATTCCCGACAATAATTTACCCGAAATTAGAGGTCTTAAGCAAAAATATATAAATATGCACGAAACTTTAGAGGAAGTAGCTACAGATAGAATATGGTATTATGAAGACTTATTCTATAATAAAATTGCTATAGCTAAAATGATTCGATACCATAAACTTAATATTAGAGACTGTGATAATTTTGACAACTTCTTTAACACTAAATACGCATATGATAACCATAGATAAATTAAAATCCCTAGCAAATAAAGATCCTTACTATCATGGTATAGGATGTATACGAGTCAGAGTAGAAACAGGAGAATTGTATAGCTTTTACTCGAAAGAACATACAGCTCCTATATCTAATTACATTCACACACATCAACGAGATTTATACTGCGAAAGTTTATATGGTTCTTATAAGAATACAACTTATGATTATACAATTACAAATGAGTATACTAATTACTGTATGGAAAAGATAGCGTGTAAAACAGGAACAAAACCTGAATTAATGTTTCCAAATATATTAATTACTGAAAAATGTGTTTCGATACTTGAAAAAGATATGTCGCATAGTCACTCAGGCTTTCATAGAGTAGACCTTATTGACGATATAGTAATTACAAAAGTTACTATGGGGGGAATACGCTTACCCACTGCAAAGATTATACGAAATAAGAATATTCCGTATGTTTGTGGATTGAGTAGTAGAGGTACCCCAGAGAATAACTGGGGTATTATAGAGGATATTTTAAATGAAGCTAGATAGAGATATATGTGGAATTCTTGGATGTATGGTGGGGTATATCTTTATGATTTATCTTCATGCTGAAACGTTTTCGGTACTTTAGCCCACAGATTAATAGCTATTGCTTTTCTTGTGCCTTTCTTTACCATTTGAACACCATGTAGTTGACTTGCATCAAATATAACAAGTCGATTATATTTAGGTGCAATTAGTTCATAATCATCAATAATTTCTTGATCTTTTGTATTCCAAATAATAAGTTTACCACCTTCAATGTCGTCATTATCCTTGCACGGATAGAATATTGTACCAATAGCAGGAGAGACTACCTCTCCTGTATCACGCCATAAATCTTCATCTTTATCGAAATGTCGTCCTAAATGGTAAAAATTCCCATCATAATCTTTAGACTCTTTTCTATCTCCTGCGGAGTAACTACCTACCCAATGCTCATACCCGACAAATTCGGGCTTGTCAAAGCGATCCCATATAGCATGTATTAATTCGTGCCGAAGTGCACTGATTGGAGCGTCCTTATCATACCAGTTATATCCTAGTTCCCAGAACTCCTCGCTATTATTAATTTTAGCAAGTAAGTCCATGTCCGATATAAAATTATCTACTATAATCAATATACATCTCCTTCTTCTCTAGAACTCCAAAGAGTTAAACTATACTTAGTTCCTGACTTTAGTTCTGTACATTCATGTGGGTGTGATACTGATGCTGGCCATAAAACCATAGAACCTATATCGTGGTCTAAATTTGTAATATTCTGTCTAGGAAAGTTAAGAAATGCTCCCTCGAAGTCATTATTTAATTTCATACTACCACTTACTAGACTCATATCATGGTGTAAATTTAATCTTGTTTGTGTATCTAGAGAGTATCTCATTGCAAACAGGTCACGAATACCATACATCTTCAATGCTGCCCAATATCTTTCAGTAACATGTTCTATCTTACTATAATAAGCATTTTCAAAAGCTTTATAAAATTTTTGATTTTCCATGTATCTTAATCGTATTTCTTGCGCAGGAAACTTATCTGTTGGAAGTGGTTCCCATCCTCCGACTCTATTACATTCTTCAATTAAATCACTGCAAAACTCGGGTGATAATAGATTTTTGATTAAAATCATATCTTTATCTATGTACTCAACATCTTTTTGCATATATTTTGGGACATAAAAGATGGGATTGTTATCCTTCATTTCTTTTACATTTTTCCAATATACTTCTTTTGTATATTCCCCACCATTTCCATGTAGTACACAACTTGTACAATTGGTATCAGTATTTATAAGCTGGTTATATTGATTTACATTGATAGACTCTTCCAATCCTGCTAAACAGAAAAATATATAACTTTCCCAATCTAATGCAATATCATGCGGAGTATCATCATCTAAGTATTCTAGCTGTACATATAATTGGTCGTCTGCATGATCTTGTATATCTTTTTCGTATACCTTTTTCAATGCACCTACTGTTCCAATATAAGTACCACTATTTAAGTACTTATAGCCACCTGTTTCTGGGAATAAGTCGGATATACTTGTATCAGGCCAACAAGTTTTTTCTGCTGAAAATACCATCTCAGCTCTAAAACTAAAGTACCTTTCTAGTATAGTCTCTATTTCTGCGTTTATAAAACAATCGAAACCGTCTACAAACATTATAATATCTTGGTCATGATGATTTAGTAATTCCTCTTTCATCATGTTTATTTTCTGACCTCCACCAGGCCCTTCCATTGTACCACCTTTCCACACTACATTCTCTCCAATATTTTTTATTGGGTAGTCAGTTGAATCCATTAGAGGCTGTACTTTCTCTACATCATCTCCTACTGTAATAATAGAAAAATTATAATCTTTCCATATATGTTCGGGAGTTTCTGTTTCTGTTTCCGCATATGCATTAGGATTTGGAGTAACTAGGTCATCTGTAAAACTAATACTAGTAAAGATTTCTGACTTCCATAGATTTTGTATTACAGGGTCTCTGTGCTTACCTATTGCCATAGGAATCACTTCATCTGTAGGTATAAGGGGGTTATTAGAAAAGTAGTCTATCAAAGCCGTAGCCATTTTAGGAGTAAGTGCATAAGCACATGCCCAATAGCAAAATGCAGGTATCTCTAAATTTGAGTCTACATTCTCGGGCACTCCAGATATTGGTCTTTTGCTTAAATAAACAAAATCATACTTTTCTATTTGTGTTAAAGTTTTTGAGTTATAGTCGGGGTCAGTTATTAGTACATCATCTTCTAATATAATACCGGGCGTATTAGTCTTTACTATATGCTTCCAGGCTTTTATATGTGATAATACACATCCTATTTCACCCTTTGTTAATCTACGATTCCAATTGGGGTCTCTCCACTCTCTGTCGGCAACATAGGGAAGTATACTTTCTGGAGTCTCTTTCTTGCCATCTACTCCTACAATGCGAGTAGAATTAGGGAACACATTATTCATATGCTCCCTTTTCCAATCACATCTATCTAAATTGATGTAATATTCTTTAAGCATCGTCTTCCTCTTTGGTAAGCTCTTCTCTTAATTTATCAGTTAAAGCGTTTTTAGCTGCAAGTACTTGATCCATTTCCATTCCTAGATTTCCCTCTTTCTGAGATAAACTTGCTAGTAATTGAACTAAATATTGTCCTTCAGGAGTCATATCTTCTACAATATATTCCTTATCATCTAAAGTAACTTTTACTTTTTCTTGTTGTTGTTCTGCCATAATTTTCTCCTATACAAAAATGTCTTGCCAGTTGCCTTGTGTACTACTTTTAGCATACTCTGTAGCACGGTTTTCAAAAAAGTTGGTATGCTCAACTGCGTTGACTTGCATGTCAATCCAAGGTAATGGGTTATCTGTACTATGAAATATCTTCTTCATACCGATACCTAATAACCTTCTGTCAGCAATATATCTAATATATTCCTTAACTTCTTTTGCTGTCAAATCTGGTATATCTGCTTTATCAAAACAAATATCAATAAAATTATCTTCTAACTCTACTGTCTTTTCTGCAGCACAATATATTTCATATTTTAACTTATCAGTCCATAACTCGGGATTTTCCGCAATGAAAGTTCTAAATAGTTTTGACAATCCTTCTACATGCAATGATTCATCACGAATACTCCATGTAACGATCTGTCCCATACCTTTCATTAAGCCATGTCTAGGGTAGTTAAGAAGAATAGCAAAGCTACTAAATAACTGTACTCCTTCTGTAAATGCGCTATATACTGCCATTGTCTTTGCCATCTCGTATGGAGTATTCATACTGAAATCTTGTAGATATTCATGTTTCTCCATCATGGCGCCAATATCAAAAAACTCTTGGTACATGTCGTCAGACTTACCTAAGGTTTCTAGTAGAAGAGAGTATGCTTCTTGGTGTACTGCCTCCATAGCAGCATAACTTACTAGCATCATTCTTACTTCTGGTTGTTTAAATGTAGGTAAGTAATGCTTTGCATAACCTCCACATACGTCTACATCTGCTTGGGTGAAAAATTTAAAGATATTGTCTAGCAATGTCCTCTCACCTTCAGTTAATTTTTCTTTATAGTCTTTTATATCGTCTTGTAAGGTTACTTCTTCTGGCAACCAATGCATTTGTTGTTGTTTTTTATAGTTCTCAAATGCCCAAGGATATTGAAAAGGTTTATAGTATTCTCTTTCTTTTAATAAACTCATAATTTATCCCTCACAACTTAAGCAATCAGATTGCTCAAATATTATTTCTCTCTTTGCTTGATTAGATACATCATCTGCTCTTGAAATAGCTTCTGAACGTAGATAATAAAGCGTTTTTAAATTTTTTGCCCATGCTAACATATGAGCATTATGTAGGTCTCCTTTGTTTACATCAGGTGGAAAGAATAGATTTAAACTCTGAGCTTGACAAACATATTTTTGTCTCTCAGCTGCATGTTCAATAACCCAAGCTTGGTTTATCTCAACAGCAGTCTTAAATATCTCTTTCTCGTCATCTGTAAGTAGCTCTAAATGCTGCACACTACCTTTGTTCATAACGATACTTCTCCAAGTTTCATCATAAGTTGCAGCATGCCCAATTTTATGCATAAGCAATTGGTCTAAGTATTTATTCTTTAATAAATTAGAACCTG
>Ga0315321_10000790_pt1 | contig 24092 bp, 17 predicted proteins | sample M180m21515metaG_FD_203464 | JGI IMG/M metagenome (GOLD analysis project Ga0315321, IMG submission 203464) | Ammonia-oxidizing marine archaeal communities from Monterey Bay, California, United States - M1 80m 21515 | ecosystem: Environmental > Aquatic > Marine > Intertidal zone | place: USA...
CGCCTGCTTGTGGGACGCGCACGCCTGGATGTCGAAGCGCACCCCTGTCGAGGCGGGGACGGCACTTACTGGACAGGCCTGCTCACAAGGAGCCGCACAGGGGCCACAGGGTCCGGCGCCGGGCAACGCACCCGTCACGGGCAGCGCTTCGGTGGTGAAGCACGCCGCCCGCAGTCCCATCCAGGGACCGTGTGCAGGACTCAGCAGCAGCCCCAGCCGGCTCGGCCAGCCAAGTCCAGCTTCCTGCGCAAGCGGTCGAAAGTCGACAAAGCGCTCGGCATCAAACGCACAACGCACCCACATTCGATGGGCCGCGTCCGGGACGGGGTCCACCGATGCGAGCGTGCGCGCGATGAAGCGGTCCAGCGGATGGGCATGGGCCGTGAGCACCGTGGGGTCCGACGAGCAAGCCTGGGTGAAGGCATCCCAGAGCGCCGGCCCCCCCGACCCGAACACCACCACCGAGCGACAGCCCGGCAGAACGTCCACCCCCTCCCCCGAGGCGACCCCCACCGCATTGAGCCCGATGGAAGCGAGTCCGTCGACGATCCCCCGCCATGGCTCGCGCCCATGCCAGGCGGGCTCGGTACCGGGTGTGGAGGTCATTGCACGCATCATCATTGCCGAGGTCGCAGGAATGCTGGAAGTACTTGCGCGCTGCAGCCTTCACGGCCAAGCCCAGCATCGCTTCCTCCAATCGAGACCCCACCACTTAGGGCATCGGCCAAGTTGTCGCGAGGACTCGCATCCACGCATCGGTCCAGATACTGCCGCTACTCAGCTGATGGAGCCCGAGGATGCCCGCCGCCACGCCCTCACCGGCCACCGACGCCCCCCTGTTCATCGTCGGCACCGAGCGCTCCGGTTCCAACCTGCTGCGGCTGGTCCTCGACGCGCACCCCCGCATCACGGTGCCCCACCCGCCCCACGTGATGAACTACTTTGGCGCCATCGAGCACCGGTACGGATCCCTGGAGGACCTCGAAGTCCGACGTCGGGCCGCCCGCCACATGGCCGAGCTGGTTCGCATCCACATCCACCCGTGGGACATCACCCCCGACGTGGACCGCCTGGTCGACGAGGCCGACCCGCCCGACTTGTTTGGCCTCTTTCTGGCTCTGTACGCCCAGCACCTCGAGTCCACCGACGCCGCGCGCTGGGGCTGCAAGTCGACCTTCATGATCCACCACGTCGACCGCATCCTGGCGCGCTTTCCGGATGCCGGGCTGCTCTGGCTCGTCCGCGACCCCCGCGATGTGGCGGTGTCGGCCCGCAAGAGCGTGTTCAGCCCGTGCGACCCTCGCTTGTCGGCCCGACTCTGGGCAAAGCAGCAGCAGCAGGGCCTCGATCTGCAGGCCCGCATCGGCAATCGACTCCATCTCCTGCACTACGAGGCGCTGGTCGGCGCCCCGGAGCCCACGATTCGCGCGGTCTGCGACCATCTGAGCGAGCCCTTCGACCCCGCCATGCTCGCCTTTTCCCAGACCGACAATGCGCAGCGCATCGCGAAGATGATGGACAGCTGGAAGAACGCCAGCGCGGGCTTTCTCAAGAACAACACCCAGAAGTGGCGCACTCAGCTGAGTCCGTGCGACCTGCGCGTGGTCGAAGAAGAGGCCGGTCCACAGATGGACGCCCTCGGCTACGCGCGGGCCACCGACGCCGACGGAACGACCGCAGACCCCGGCGTGACCCTGCGCGAGCTGCGCGCCCGAGTCGAGGTCGAGCTCAAGTCGCTTCGGGACGATGCCAACCACTGGCGCCGCTGGGGACGACGCGCCTGGCTGACCGGCCTCGACCTGCGCACCCGCCTTCGATGACACACGAGCTGGTCGATGTGCGCCCACAGCTACAGCGGGTGCGAGAGCGGGTGGCTCAGCTGTCGCAGCTGCGGGGGCCCCGCCTTCCCGACTTCATCCATAGTGTACGCGACGTGGTCATCATCGCGTCGTCGTCACGCGGCGGCTCGAGCGTGTTTTCCGAGACGCTGCGGTCCAGCCCCGACCTGATGCACCTTCAGGCGGAGCTCAATCCCCTGCTCACCCTGGCGCGGCTTCATCCGCTCGACACCGGCGGCATCGACGACCACATCGCCGTGGACACCCCCTTCGACCGCGAGGTGCTGGACCGCGAGCTGGCCCTGGATGCGGGCCATCGGCAGACGGGGCCAGTGGACCTCGACCGGTGGGCCACCGACTTGTGCTGGCGCCTGATGGTGCAGTGGACCGCCGTGGACTGGGACCCCGAGCAGGTGCGGGACTGGCTTGCACAGGCATGGACGGAAGTGCTGGGGGACCGCTCTCCGGCCGATGGTCTTCCCGAAGGCACTCTCGCAGACGTGCACCTCGCATTCATCGCCCGCGCTCGCTCGGCCCATCGCAGAGTCGACCCCCGGATGTGGGACCTCGCGGCTTCGTCACTCGATGCCCGCTTCGCCGACCTGCCTTCCCACGCCAGCCCCCCCTTGGGTCCCATCGTCGAGGAGCCGCCGTTCGTGACGGTGGGGCCGTGGGTGCGTGCAGCGGAGGGGCTGCGCCGCCCGCTGATCATCAAGACCCCGAGCAACGCGTATCGACTGGCATTCTTGAAGGCCCTGTTCTCCACCGCAAGATTCAGGGTGCTTCATCTTACGCGAAATCCCGCTGCTTCGATAAACGGGCTGGTCGACGGGTGGTCTTATCGAGGCTTTCACGCGCATAAGGTGAGGCCCTCCCTTGATATCTCCGGATATAGCGACAAGCGGCCCATAGACGCCAACATATGGAAGTATGACTTGGCCCCGGGATGGCGACAGGTGGCGGACCGACCACTCGAAGAAGTGGCTGCACACCAGTGGGTGACCGCGCATCAACACATCCTTGGCTTCCTCGACGACCACCCCGAGGTGGAGTCAATGCGGGTGCGATTCGAGGACGTGGTGGGGCCGCCAACGATCCGGCGCGGGACCTTAGAGGCGGTGATGGCATGGCTGGGAGTCGGGCTTCATCGAGACTTCAACGGAGTGATTGATACGCCGCTGGCGCCTGTGATGGCGAGTGTGCCTCCTCGGGCGAGGCGCTGGTTTGCGCGGGCGGAGCGACTGGCTCCAGTGCTCGAGATGGACGTGATCAAAGAGCTTGCCGACGAGCTGGGGTGCGGTGCTCAGGATTGCTGGACGTAGCCCTTCGCCGCCCCAAAAGGGTGCTCGCGGGGGGCAAGTCGCACCCAGCCGCGACTCCACCGGCTGAGGCGCGCTATCGGTGCAGCTCCAGCCGGGAGTGCCCGCAATGTCCGACCTGCCCGCGACCTACGGCGGCGCGACCTTCACCACCCGTGCCGCCGACCACGCCCATGACGTCGCTCACGGCCGGCACTGGCGCCGCGTCGGCGTCTGCGACGAGGTCTCCCCACTCCAGGAGGTCCTCCTCGCCGTCCCTCCCGACTCGCTCGACGAGATTACCGATCCCGACGACGCCTTGATGCTTGGCCCCCCCGACCTTCGACTCATGCGCAGCCAGCTTCGCGGCTTGGCCACCGCCTACGCCCAGCATGGCGTCACCGTCCACCTCCACGACGCCCGGAACGCTCCCCCCAACGTCGTCTTCATGCGCGATCTAGTGTTCACCACGCGGGAAGGCTGCGCCGTCGGACGTCCCGCCAGCCCAGTGCGTGCCGACGAGCCCGCCACTGCCCAGCAGGCCCTCGCACGCATCGGCGTCCCGCTGCTCGGGGTGCCCCGGGGTGAGGCAACCTTCGAAGGCGCAGACGCCCTCTGGCTCGACCCAAACAACCTGCTCGTTGGGCTCGGCACCCGCACCAACCGGGCGGCCCTCGCCTACCTTCGCCAGCTGGTAGGTCCCGCTGTCCACATCCACCCCATCCCCCTGCCCCGGGGCACCCAGCACCTCCTCGGCGTCGTCGTCTTGCTAGACCACGACCTCGCTGTCGTCGACCAGGCTCGGCTCCCCTTCACACTCCGCCGTCTGCTCGAAGACCGCCGAATCCAGCTCATCGAGCTGCCCGAGACCGACGAGCTCCGCATCGGCCGCGGGATGAACGTGGTCACCACCGCTCCGCGACGCGTGGTGATGCCCGCCCACTGTCCCGGCATCCAGTCCACCTTCGCAGCCCACGGTGTGGACACCCGAGAGGTCGACGTCACAGCCTTTCTCGTCGCCGGTGGCGCCATGGGCTGCATGACCGCCGTTCTCCGTCGCCAGTCCGTCTGAGTCCGTGCTCGCCAGTCCATCAAAAAAGCACTACACGGCGCGCCACTCGACCAGTTGAGAGGCCCCAAATGACCCAAAGCTCCCTCCGTCCGGCACTCATCGCCGCGCTCGCCATCTCATGTGGCGAAAAGGTCCCCCCAGCCCCCGTCAAGCCCGCCGACATCTCCAGCCTGCCCGCCTATGCGCAGGACATCTGGAAGGACGTGGATGCCTCGGCCAACCCCTGCGACAACTTCTACCAGTTCGCCTGCGGTGGCTGGGTCGAGCGCACCGAGCTCCCAGCCGACCGTCCCCGCTGGACCCGCAGCTTTTCCGAGATCTCCGAGCGCAACGAAGAGTGGGTCAAGGCACTGCTCGAAGCCGCCGCCGAGACCCCCGACCAAGGCGACGAAGACTGGAAGCGCCTCGGCACCATGTACTCGGCATGCATGGACACCGATGCCCTCGACACCGTCGGCATCGCCCCTCTTCAGGGCTACCTCGACCAGATCGACGGCGCCGCAGACCTCACCGCCATGTCGGGCGTGGTGGGCCAGCTCCACAAGATCGGCATCGACGTGTTCTGGGGCGGCTTCGTGGAAGGCGACTTCGTCGACCCAGGCCTGCAGATTCTCCACATGGGCCAGTCCGGCCTCAGCCTCCCCGACCGCGACTACTACCTCGCCGACGACGAAACGAAGGCCCAGCTCCGCGCCGACTATGTCGCCCACATCGTCAAGACGCTCACCATGGCGGGCATCGCCAGCGAAGAAGACGGGCAGGCCCGCGCCGACACCATCATGGCCTTCGAGACCGCGCTCGCCGAGATTCACCAGCCCCGCGAGGCCCTGCGCGACCCCACCAAGATCTACAACCGGGTCGACGACAAGCTCCCCGAGGTCGTTCCCGAGGTCGACTGGAAGGCCTGGCTCGCCGGCATGGACGGCGCCCACATCGAGCACATCAGCGTCGACAACAAGGAGGTCTTCGGCAAGGTGGGCAAGCTGCTCGCCGCCACCGACCACGCCGTGCTGCAGGACTACATGCGCTGGGCACTCATCCGCGACACCGCGCCGCTGCTGCCGGTGGCCTACGGCGATGCCCACTTTGAGTTCTTCAGCAAGAAGGTCACCGGACAGGAAGAGCAGTCCCCCCGGTGGAAGCGCTGTGGGCGCATGGTCGGCGGGGCCATGGGCGAGGCCATTGGCCGCAAGTACATCGGTGAATTCTTCGCCGGCGAGTCAAAGGACACCGCTCTCAAGCTCATCGGCGACATCCAGAATGCCTTTGAAGCGGGCCTTTCCGACCTTTCGTGGATGGACGACGTCACCCAACAGCGCGCCATCGACAAGAAGAACACCCTCGTCAACAAGATTGGCTACCCCGACGAGTGGAAGAACTACTCCGCCCTCGAGGTCACGGCCGACGGCCACCTCCAGAACGCCATCAACGCCACCCTCTTCGAGCATGCCGAGGTCATCGCGCGTGCCAGCAAGGCCACCGACCGCAGTCTGTGGCTCATGCCGCCCCACATGGTCAACGCCTACTACCACCCCCTGCTCAACGAGATGGCCTTCCCCGCAGGCATTCTGCAGCCTCCCTTCTTCGACGCTGAGCGTCCGAGCGCCATGAACTACGGCGCCATCGGCATGGTGATGGGCCACGAGCTCACCCACGGCTTCGACGACCAAGGCAGCCAGTTCGACCCGGAAGGCAAGGTCCGCGACTGGTGGGCGCCCGAGGCCCGCGAGCGCTTCGAAGAGCGCACCGGCTGTGTCGCCGACTTCTACGGCAAGTACGAGCCCATCGAAGGCACCCCGATCAACGGCCAGCTCACCAACGGCGAAAACATCGCTGACATCGGGGGTGCGCGCGTGTCCTACCGGGCATGGAAGGCCACCGGAGACACCGCCACGGTGCCCGGCCTTACCGGCGATCAGCTGTTCTTCGTGAGCTTCGCGCAGGGCTGGTGCTCGCTCGCCAAAGACGAGTACCTCCAGATGCAGATGGCGTCCGACCCCCACTCGCCTGCCGAGTACCGGGTGCTGGGAACGGTCTCGCAGCTTCCCGAGTTTCACCAAGCCTTCAACTGCGCGGAAGGCTCGCCCATGCGTCCTGCCCAGCAGTGCGAGATCTGGTAGCCAGAAGGAGCTGGGGTCGGTGACGCTCAGATCCCGAGCCGCAGCAGCAGCGCCCCTCTCAGGTCAGACACCGGTCGACAGCGATCCCGCAGACCTGGCACCCGCAAGATGTCGTCGAGCAGGTGCTGGGCGCTGAAGAAGTCGAGCTGCTTGGCCATCCGATTGGCCAGGCGTCGACCAGGGAAGTAGCGGAGCAAGGCATCCACGTTGCCCCGCTCGATGATGCTGTCGGCGATGCGGAGCTGGTCGGCGTATTGCTGAGCCATCTGCTCCAAGCGTCCGCGGCCCTTCACCTTGGGCGCGTGGCTGAGGTGGGCGTTGATGGCGGGCATATAGGTCGCGCGCGCCGACTCGAGGAGCAGTCCGATGATCTCTTCGGGACCTCTTTCTCGACCGCTATGACGAAGCGCCGCCCCCAGCAGCTCGGGGTGGACCAGGTAGCTCTCCACCTCGAAGTAGGGGAGCACCTCGACCGACGACGACTGGCGCACCAGCACCTCGTTGGGCCAAGCATCGCGATCGACCACACCTGCGCGCCGAGACGGCGCCATTTCGTCCGGGGGCTGTCCCATGATGCGCACCACATCGCGGTGGCCCCCCACCGACTGCACCTTCACAGGCGTGCCCCGCAAGACCCACCGGTAGAAGGCTTCGTCGACCGAGCCTCGCCGACCCGCACAGTACAGCGCAGCAACTGGCGGCGGTGGCGGGGTGGTCTTCTGGGCCATTCGACGGTGTCCTGGGCGGGAGCGTTCTGCCCCTTCCACTGCCTCTAACGAGTCCCCTGCGCCCCGTCGGTTCCAGACGCCCTCGTTCCGAGACGCTAAACTCCGCTGCCCCGCCTTCCCCTGCGCCGATGTCCGAGACAGCACCACCTCAACGCCCGCCTCTGCCCGACATCCTGCTCGTGCTAGCGGCCATGTTCGCGTTTTCGCTGATGGCGCTGTTCACGCGCGCCGCAGCCGCGTCGGTGCTGGGTGTCGCGGCATGGCGGGCCATATTCGTCACCGGGGTATTTGCGGCGATGGCAGCCTGGCGAGAGGGGCCAAGTACCCTGCGGGCGCCAACACGCGACACCCTGAAGCTCGGCGGAGTGCTGGGGGTCGCGCTGGCGGTCGCTTCGAGCACCTTTGTGGGCGGCTACGCGTTCACCACGGTCGCCAACACCATCTTCCTGCACAACCTCGCCCCGGTTGTGGTGTTTCCACTCGCCTGGTGGATGTTCCGCGAAAAGCCCCTACCGGCAGCCGTCACCGGAGCCGGCATCGCACTTGTGGGTGTGGCGATGCTCACTGGGGTCAGCCTGTTCCAGGTGGCCCACTTCGCCAACCCGCGGTTTCTGCTGGGCGATGGTCTCGCGCTGGCATCGGCGGTCGGGTACGGCGCGGTGCTCGTCTACACACGGGCCACCCGCCAGGCCGGCACCCCCATTCTGTCCACCTTGGCTCTGTCTTGGGGAGTCGCAGCGGTGCTGCTCACCACGGTGGCGCTGCTCTCCGGCGAGCTGTGGATTTCCGGTTCGGCGATGCTGTGGACCCTCGGCCTCGCCATCGTCTGCACCAACCTGCCGTTCTACCTGCTCAACCTGGGCATGCGGCGGGTCGGTGCTGGCATGGCAGCAGTGCTGTCACTCAGTGAGGTGGTCTTCGCGACTCTGCTCGGCGTGATGGTCTATGGGGAGCAGCTCGCGCCGGTCGGCTGGCTGGGGGGACTGCTCGCGGCCCTGGGCGTCACCTATGCGGTCACCACCGACGACTCCGCGCCGGACTCTTCGCCTGCCGCCGAGCTTGCCGCTGCCACCCAGCGGCCCCGCGCCGCACGCGCCGGCCTCGCGCTCCTGGCCCTCAACATCGGCGCGATGTCGGCTCTGCTGGGGATGCCAGGGGCCGGCATCGTGCTGGCGTGGGCGGGCCTGAGCACCCTCGCGCGCTTCGGTCCGGCACTCGCGTCCCCCGGACTGCCCCCACGCGCGGCAGGGGCGATGTCGATCGTGGGCGGCCTGGCAGGAGCGGCTGTGCTCATCGCCGGGCTCACTCGCGGACTGCCCGAAATCGGTGAAGGCAGCTTGCTGCTCTTTGTTCTCGCGGGTGGACTCGCCTGGGCCGACCGCGCGCTCGCCGCCCGGGAGTCGGACACCGACCGCGACCCCCATCCGCTCCTCGGTCTCGCGCTCGGCACCTTTGCCGCGGCCCAGCTCTTCGCACTCATCGGCCATACTGCCGGCAACCTGGTGGTCGCTGCCGCGCTGGTGCTCACGGCCACTACCGCCGCAGCTACTGCCGCTGCGGGCCTGCGCGGTCACCTGCTCGACCGCCGGGCGCTCGGCTCGCTCGGCCGCATCGAAGGAGCACCTGCACGCCTACTCACCCCCCGACGGGCGGCAGCCGGACTGGCGCTGGCATGGGCTGCGGGCGCCCTGCACAGCGTGCCACCGGGCCATGTGGGCATCATCGAGCGCTTCGGCGCGCCCCAAGAACCCGCGGGTCCGGGGCTGCTGGTCGCGCTGCCTCCGCCGATCGACCAAGTAGAGCTGGTCGATGTGGCCAAGGTCCGGCGCACCTCCCTTGTGGCCGACGGCACTCCCCTGCTCTGCGGCGACCAGTCCATGGTCACCGTGCAGGCCAGCCTCCACTACCAGGTCGTCCAGCCCGCTCGCTTCGCCTACGGCGTTGGCGACCCCGACGCGGCCCTCGCGTCCCTCGCCCGCAATGCCCTGCTCGAAGCCGTCGCCTCCCGCACCCACGACGCCGTGCTCACCGATGGTCGCGAGGCACTTGAAGTGGCCATCATCGCCGCCAGCCAGCGTGCTGCCAACGCCGCAGGTCTCGGAGTTCACATTGTGGCCGCGCCCATCGCATCCGCCGCTGTGCCACCGTCGGTGACCGCCGCCTTCCTCGACGTCATCAGCGCCGACGAAGAACGCGAGACCGCCATCAACCTCGCCGAGGCCTACGCCGCCCAAGTGCTGCCCCGGGCCAGAGGTCAGGTGCTCGCCCGAATCGCCGCGTCCCACGGCCAAGCCAGTCGCACCCTCGCAGAAGCCCGCAGCCACGACGCCTTGCTCGTGTCGCTGTCCGGCGGTGGCCCGCAGGCGGCTCGCCTCACCCGCGCTCGCCTGCGCTGGGAAGCCCTGGAGCGCACCCTCGGCCCCCGTCCGTTGGTGCTCGCCCCCAGCACCGTGCCCGTGTGGCTCGGTGGCCAGCCTGTCCCCTCTCTCACGCCCCCTCGCTGAGCGCCCATGTCCGACCCGCACCCCCCTGCCTCGTCCTGGCCCCTGCTTCTCGGCGCCCTTGCCCTGTCTGTGGCGACCGTCGCAGGCGCGGTCTACACCGTCGATGCGCGCGAGGCCGCGGTGGTCACCATGTTTGGAGCCCCTGTCCGCACCGTGACCGACCCTGGCCTGTATGTCCGAGCGCCGTGGCCGCTCCATCAGGTCGTGCGCTTCGACCAGCGGGCGCGGCTGCTCACCGTGCCGCCCACCGAGATGCTCACACAAGACAAGAAGAACCTCGTGGTCGAGCCCTTCGTGCTCTGGCGCGTCGCAGACCCCCAGCTCTTCCTGGAGTCGGTGGGCACTCCCGAGGTGGCCGAGACCCAGCTGAGCGACCTCGCGGTCAGTCGGATCGCTGCGTCGCTCGGCAAGCGGGAGTTCGGCAACTTGATGGCGGTGCAAGACACCAGCCAGCCGGCCGCCCCCATGCTCCCCACCGCTCTCAAGGACGGCGTCGCCGAGGTCGCCGCCCGTCGACTCGGCATCGAAGTGCTCGACCTTCGCCTGCGCACCCTCGGCCTGCCCCTCCAAAACGAGCAGTCCATCTACGACCGCATGCGCGCCGAGCGAAGCCGCATCGCCAACCGCTACCGGTCCGAAGGCGAAGAGCAAGCCGCCAGCATCCGGGCCGACGCCGACCGCAAGGCCGCCGAGCTGCTGGCCAAAGCCGACGAAGCCGCCGCCCGCATCGAGTCCAACTCCGAAGCCGAGGCGGTGCGCATCTACGCCGACGCCTTCGCCCGTGACCCCGAGCTGTACCTGTTCCTCCGCGAGCTCGAAGCCTTCGAAGCCGTCGTCGACGAAGACGCCACCTTGGTGCTGGAGTCCGACGGCGCCCTGTTCAGCCGGGTGCTGGAAGCCCGCCCATGAGTGGGTCGACGCCAGGGCTGAAGTGGCTGGCTCTGCTGCCGCTCGGATGGCTCGGCTCCGGTGTGATGCTCGTTGAGACTGGCGATGTGGCCGTCGTGTTCCGCTTTGGAGAAGTGAGCCGCAGCCAAGGCGCCGGCATTGGCTGGCGGGTGCCCTGGCCAGTGGAGCACCACGAGGTCGTGAGCGTGAGCGAAGTGCGACGGGTCGAGCCTGGTCTCACCCGCATGCTCACCGGCGACACCAACCTCATCGACCTCGACCTCGTCGTACAGGTCACGGTCTCAGACCCGGTGGCCTGGCTCACCGCCACCACCCATCCCGAAAAAGAGGCCGCCGCAATCGTGACGGCCATGGCCACCGACGTCGTGTCGACCATGGATGTGGACCGCCTGCTCACGACGGGGCGCGCAGAGCTCCAGCAGCGGGTGCTGGCCGACGCGCAGGCCGCGCTCACCTCGCTCGGATCTGGCGCGCGGCTCGATGCCATCGACATCCGAGAGCTCACTCCCCCTCCCGCTGTGGTCGACGCCTTCAACGACGTGTCCTCGGCTCGTGGCGACCGCGAGACTCTTGCCCTGGGTGCCGAGGCCTACACCTCCAAGCTGCTGCCTGAAGCGCGGGGTCAGGCCGCCACTGCACTGTCGCGGGCCCAGGCGAAGGCCGCCGAGCGGGTCACGGGAGCGCGCGCAGACGTGTCTCGCTTTGAGGCCACCGCGCAGAGCTCTCAACCGCGCGCCGAAGCGGCCCGACTCCGAGCCGCCGCCTTGGCCAGTGCTGGCCAGCGAGCGAAGGTCCGCGTGGTTCCCCCCGGCACCGTCCTCACCCTGCCAGATCGCCCGCCGCCCCAGGAGCCGTAGGCCCCAGTCCCACGGGCGCCGGCCTGGGGCACCATGAGCGACCCAGCCGATCTCTTCTCCGCCCCTTGAGGGCAACCTTCTCCAAAACCCACGGGTCGCAGGCTCCCTGTCGAGCCCGGCGGTGCGATACCCAAGAGCGTCCCTCGCTGGAGCCCGACCGTGAAGCAGCTTCGCGCCATCGTCGTCGTCATCGTCCTCGCCAATGTCGCGGTCCTGCTGTGGCTGCTCGCGCGTCAGCCGGCCGACTCCACCAACACACCCACAGACCTCTCCGATGTGTTGGAGCCCCTTGTGGACGACGCCACCATGGCGGCCGCTCGCTACGACCTGTCCGACCGCAAGGGCGAGCTGTCCATCATCCTCATCAGCATGGACGCCCTGCGCTACGACCGCACCGGGATGTCCGGCAACCCCGACGGCCTCACCCCCAACCTCGACCAGTTTGCTGAAGAGGCGGTGGTGTTCCATCAGGCGTTCAGCGCGGCCTCGTGGACCTTGCCCTCCCACATGTCGATGTGGACCGCACGGTGGCCATCCATCCACCGCGTCACCAACAAGCTCACTCTGCTCGGCGCCGACAAGATGTCCGAGAGCACACTATCGGCCGGCATCGAGACCTACCCCAACCTCCTGGTGCAGCAGGGGTGGACCGCAGCAGGCTTCACCGGTGGCGCGGGAGTGCAGGGCAAGTACGGCTTCGCCCGCGGCTTCTCGGAATACCTCGACGACCGACCCTTCGCAGGCATGGACTACTCAAGCCCTGCTGCCTTGGACTGGCTTCGCGCCCACCGAGACGACCCCGCCCCGTTCTTTCTGTTCCTCCACGGCTACGACGCCCACGGCCAGTACCCCCTGCCCGAGAGCCAGCTCCAGTCGATTCCCTACGACGGTGAGCTCCAAGGCAACATCGACGAACAGGGCAAGCTGCGAGAGCAAGGGCTGGCCGCCATCGACAAGCCAGGCGACGACCCCAGCCTGTCTGGAGTGCTCGACGCCGCCGACGCCCAGTTCCTCAAGACCATCTACGACCACAAGGTGCGCGACGCAGATCAACGACTCGGCACCTTCCTGTCCGAGCTCCGGCGCATGGGCTTGCTCGATCGGGCCATCGTGGCTGTTGTGTCGGACCACGGCGACGAGTTCATGGAGCATGGCCACATCGACCACGGCCACAGCCTCTACCAGGAGCAGCTCCACACCGTCATGCTGATGCGACTGCCCGGCTACGCCCGCCGACAGGATGTTCAAGGCGTGGTCCGCACCGTCGACCTCTTCCCTACCTTCTTCGATCTGTTGGGAATGCAACAGCCTGCCGGTGTAGATGGCGAGACAATGCTGCCCATTCTACAGGGTGAAGAACAGTCCCGCGACGCATTCGCAGAGACGGACTACCGCTTGTTCGTGCACCGCCGGGCCATGCGAAATTCGCAATACAAGCTGGTCCTTGACCTTCAAGATGGCGAGCGCCGCCTGTTCGACCTCAAGATTGACCCCACCGAGAGTCGCGACATCTCCAGCGAGGAGCCTCGACGCACCTACGAGATGGAACAGGCTCTGCGCACCTGGATGGGCAAGCACGGCACCAACCCGCAGGACTACCTGGGGATGCAACAAAAGCCGATTGAGATCTTTTAGGCGGGACACGTCGCGTCAGGCGGCAAGCAGCCGAAAGGACCCACCAAGGGTGCCTACACAAGGATCGGCAGCGTCTCCCCCGCCACCGGAATCGCACTGTCGTAGGTCGAGCCATAACGCGCCCCGATGTAGACTGGGCCGTAGCCCCCGCGCTCGTCGCCGGTGTAGAATGACTCATAGTCGCCGGGGTCGACCCCCATGGCTTGGAGCACAGTGCCGAGCCACTGGTTCCAGATGAGGCCCGGAATGCCCTGCTCGTGGAAGCCTTCGATGTCCCACGCCGCATCTAGGTCGCGGTAGTCGACGTAGTTGCCTGTATGGAGGCCGCCGCCCGCGCCGCCTGCGGTGATGATGGGGACGGACTGGGTCTCGTGGGTGAGGGCACCACTCTCTTGGGTCCACATCAGCAGCGAGTCGTCGAGTAGGGTGTTTCCGTCGCCGGTGTCCACCTCGTCGAGTCGACGGGCGATGTCGAGAAAGACGCCCTCGAAGGCGCGCTGGTGAGCGGCCGCGTTGATGGCTTGCGCAAGCCCGTCGGACAAGTGGGCCTGGTGGGCGATGTCGCCATGCCAATCGCCAGCGTAGTCCGAGAAAGTGTCGTTGGAGTTGAGCGTCGCTACGCGGGTGAGCCCACAGGACATGGCCGCGACAATCACCTCAGCAAACAGCTGCCAGTATTGGATCTGCGAGTCTGGGTCACGGAAGTGGGTGGCCGAGCCGGTGAGCGAGTGACTGTCGAGTGCTGGCTCTGTGCCGCCGCCCTCAAAGGTAGGGGAGCAGGAGATGTCGAGGGTGAGTCGGCGCTCAAGGTCGAAGAGACGCTCTACGTGTTCGTCGAGGCGGCGCCCGTCTTCGCTGGACAAGCGTGGGTCCGAGCGCAGCCGGTGGTAGTTGTCGATGACCTTGTCTACCAGCGCACCATCGAGGTCCCCGTAGGCTTCGCTGGGACGGAACAGGCGCAGAAACATCTGATACGACGAGTTGTTGGCGTACTTTTCTTGAATGGGACCCGACCGCACGGCCGGACTGGCGTAGTCCCAGCTCATGGCTCGGCGTCCACCCGCCACACTTCGCTCCACAACCGCCGAGCTGTCTGGGTAGAACACATCGGACCACGCCAGCACCTGGTCGATGGTGGGCGACGGGTACGCATACATCCGCACACCGTCCACCCCATTGCCGTCGTTGCTCGCAAAGTTGCCGAGATGACCGCCCGTGTGGTGCTCGATGTACCAGGGGATGTCGAGCCCCCGGATGATGTTCATGCGAGACAAGATTCGCGACGAAAACACCGTGCTGTCACCCGAGAGCACCGGACTCAGCACACGGCTGCCCGACGAGGTGGACGCCACCGACCCAAGGTTGGCGCTCCGGATGACCCGGCTTGCGTAGGTAGAGTGCTCCGAGAGCACGGAGTCGTCGGGCCACATGTTGGACGACCACACACCGCCGTGCATGGTGCCGAGCGCAATGAAGCACCGGTCGCGGGTCGTCGAAGCGCGCGCCGCCCGGGGAAGCAAGCTGGGGAGCGCCGGCAACGCCAGAGCCGCACCACCGCCACCGCGCAGGAAGCGCCGCCGGCTCCAGGGTGTGCGATTCCATGGGGGAGTCATCACTCACCTCCGGGCTTGGCGAGCCGCTTGAACTCTGGCAGCAGCGCGACGGTGACCATGAACTCATCGAGTGTGAGGCCCGACGCCAGCGCGGCGCCGAGCGCTTCGATGGTGCAGTCCTCCGAGTCGTGGTGCTCGACTCGACCCAATGCAAATCGGAGCTGATTGCGGGCAAAGCAGGCGTGGGCTTGACCGCTCTCCAGTATCACTGACGTGAGGTCGTGGGCGTCCGAGACATCATAGGTGGTGCCGTCGATGAACACCGAGGTTTCGCTGTCGATGGGAGCCGAGCCCACGGGTTCTCCGGCCGCGCTGTAGAGCACCTCCATCGTGCGGGGCCGTCCCAACGCATCGAAGCCTTCTGTGGCAAACCCAAGGGGATTGATGAGCGCCTTGTGGCAGCCCTCGCAGCTTGAACCCGACACCTCTGTGAGCGTCTGGACCACCTCGCGAGTGGTCTCCTCCTCGCTGGGTGCCGGAGCGACCGCGTTGACATCATCCGGTGGGGGCGGCATTGGCTGACACAGAAGCTGCTCGCGCGCAAAGACACCCTTCACAATGGGACGTGTGTTGGCGGAGCCAGTGGCCAGCAGCCCAGCGCGCGTGAGGAGACCTGCACGCTGAGCATCCGCCATCACCGGCGGGTCGCCCTCGCCGGACCACGGCACGCCGAGGCCATACAGCTGCGCCAGCCCGTGGTGGTCTGTGAGAACGAGGTCGGAGCGAAAGAAGGTGTCGAAGTCGCTGGGCTGGGTCACAGAGTGCCAGATGCCCAGATCGCGCAGCTCGTCGGCCATGGCGGTGTGAAGGTCGGCCGCGGGGGTGTAGCCGGCGGAGAAGTCGTCGTAGGGCTCGGTGCCCACCCGAGCGTGCATTGCGGGGATGTGGTCGGTGATGAGCCAGTCCTCAAAGAACTCGGCCAGCGCCTCGGAGGTGCGGGCGTCCGCCACCAGCCGCCTCACCTGAGCTTCGTAGACCGCATCGTCGAGCAGGGTGCCATCGCTGGCCGCAGCGGTGAGCTCCGCATCCGGCGCGGTCTGCCAGAAGTGGAAGCTCAGCCGATTGGCCAGCTCGTGGGCGGTGAGCACATCGTCGCCACGGTCGGGGTCTCCCAGCTCCACGTGGTGGGTAAACCACGGCGACATCAGCATGGCGGCTGTGACGGCCACGGTGCCCCGGTCGGTCGCCTGCCAGCCGTCACCCGGGTTGTCCGCAAGCCAGGCGTCCGAGGTGTCGTCGTAGACCGAGAGGTAGTGAGTGACGTCATCTTCGGTGAGCGGCAGTCGATGCGCGCGCGGTCCCAGCTCCCGAATCCAGCGCTCCACACAGTCGCGGTCTCCAAACGGGCTGCACGCGTGGTCGAAGTAGCTTTCGATGGTCCACACATGACCGAGCTGGAATTCGTCGGAGATGCCCATCGCGATGACGGCCCATGCTTCGGCATGCTGTTGAAACACAGCTTGGTCGAGCCGCCGGTAGCCACCCCGGGTCTGGTCGACCTCTCCAGTGGGAAGGTCGACCGGAAGGAGCAGCGCCCACTCATCGAGCCACTTGTAGGCCAGCCAGTCCGACTCCCCGACTTCTGGGCCGAGAAACTCGGTGACGAGGTCACTCACCGCATGTTGATACTGCGCGTGAGACAGCCGACGAAGCGGAGAACGCGTCGGCTCTCCAGACGGCTCGCAGTCGCCCGAGCTGTCCCCTCCCCCGTCGTCTCCACCGCTGTCACCGCCGTCTTCTCCGGTGCCGCCGTCGTCTCCGCTCTCGCCGCCCGCTCCTTCGCCGCCTCCATCGCTGGTTGCAGCAGGCTCCGACGGCGACTTGGGGTCGGACGTCGCCGATGGCCCACATGCCAGCAGCCCCACGAGCAGCACAGACAGTGATGGAAGCACAGATCGGGTGGGCATCTCATCTCCATGAGCGTGCCCATCATAGGCCAAGCTCACTTCACTTGTGGGGCATCCTGGTCGGTCCGACCGGTCTCTAGGTCCGGGGTCGTCGCGGACAGCACATCGGCGCGGAAGGTGCGGCGGGTGAGCACAGCGGCCTTGTGTTGCATTAAGGTCGGCATCGGGAGGCTGCGCACCTCGCCCGCATCGCGTCAGCACAGAGTACTCCGGTTACGAACGCCTTCCCGCCCACGGAAGCCGCCATGTGGACCTCCATCATCCTGGCCCTCGGATTGGCCACTGCCCAGAGCGGTCCCTGGCCCGCGCTTGAACCGCCCGCCGCCCAGCAGATGGTGGGCACGCAAGACGCTGCCATCATCATCGCAATCGAGGACTACGCCTTCCTGCCCGATGTGCCAGGAGCGGTCGCCAACGGCACCGACTGGTATCGGTGGCTGCGCGCGAGAGGGGTGCCTGCCGCCCACATCGCCACGCTCTTCGACCCCTTCGGGGCGTCCGGCAGCCCGCGGGCAGTCACGGCGGCCATCCGCGAAGAGGTCACCCAGAAAGCCGCTCTGGTGGGACCGGGTGGGCGCGTGTGGGTGGTGTTCATCGGCCACGGCGCCCCCGACCGCTCGGGCCGCGACGGACGCATCGTGGGCGTGGAGGCCAGCGGCTCGGCAGCCGGTTTGTACGGCGGCAGCCTCACCCGCACCGAGCTGACGGAGCTGGCAAGAGGGGGCGGCGGCGAAGTGGTGCTCGTGGTCGATGCCTGCTTCAGCGGCCGAAGTGCTGCGGGAGACCCTCTTGTCGCGGGCCTACAGCCAATCCTGCCCACCGCGCTCACCCGCCTTCCGGCCACCGAGCTGCTGGCGGCTGGCGGAGGTCAGTTCGCCGGCCCGCTCCCTGGCGAAGACCGACCGGCCTTCTCCTACCTGCTGCTGGGCGCGCTGCGAGGCTGGGGCGATGCCAACGGCGACCGCACCGTGACCGCCGCAGAGGCGCATGCATACACCCTCGATGCCCTCCGCATGATGTCGGGCACCACCGGTCACCAGCAGGAACCGGTGCTGTTGGGTCAAGCCTCCACTGTGTTGGCTGAGCGCGCCAACGAAGGCGGCCCCAACCTGGACTCAGTGCGGCTTGCGTTGGCTGGCAGCCCAGCGCCCACCCGGGCCACCCCACCCGCCGGCAGCAGCGCGCCAGTCTTCGGCAGGGTCGATCTCAACCTCGACGACAAGCTCCGCGAAAAAGCCTGCGGCGAGTCCGCGGAGGCCACCGGCAAAGACCAGCGAAGTGCAGCAGTGCAGCGCGAGGCCCTCAAAGCGCGCCGAGTCGCCGACGAAGCCTGGGCCCACCTCTCCCCCCAGCTGGAGCAGTGCAAGCAGCTCGGAGACGCCGAGCGAGCACGGTGCCGAGCCGCGGCCACCGACTGGCTGAGCAAGGCCCGGGACCTCGAGGTCGAGCTACCCGCGGGCAGTGTCACCAGCCAGACCGAGTGTGGCCCGCGAGAAGCGGTCTTTGGTTCGATTCAACAGTCGGTGTCGCCTCAGTCGCTGGACAGCGCGGTCCGCATGGTGGCCGATCTGTCCACGTCCAGCGTGTCCACCGCCCGTGCAGCACCGCAGCCCGCCGCTTCGGTGTTCGCGCCCGCACACTCCTGGAAGCCGAGCAAGGCCGAGGTCTACAGCGTGGTGCCCCACAGCAAGTCACCGCGGCTGGAAGCCCTCCAGGCCCCCATTCGCCAGGCCATCCAAGTCAGCCCGTCTCTGTTCCTCTACATGGCCACCCAGCCGCCTGGCTTGAGCCCCACGGTCGACCTGCGGGCCGTGTGTGCCGCCGCCAAGGCCGAGGTCGCCAACCCCGCCACCAAGAAGGCCGGCTACACCCTCGCGAAGAAGATCAACGTCGTCCGGACGACCTGGATGGGGTCGAAGAGCGACATCCACAACGACCTGCGGCGAGCCGGCATTCGGGCGGCCTACGGCAACCGCATGACCGGCGAGACGTGGACCGACGACCAAGACGGTGGCAATGTCTTCAGCGCGCTCAACAAGGCCGCCTGGGACTCGCGCAACGTGCCAGGCCGGGTCCACAGCGCATGCCGCAACCTATAGACAGCATGCAGAGACGTAGACGCAGCCAAGCATCGGCTGTGGCCGACACGATATCGGGGCGCATAAACACGACCATGCCTTCGCGGTCGTCCCTCGGCGAGCTCCTCCGCCTCCAGCTCTTCAATGACCGGTGGGGTCAGAGCTCTTCCACGGTTCGACAGCGAACCTTGCAGGTTGGGCACATCCAGGTCTGAACCTTCGTGGGGCGCAGACCGATTGGATTGGGATAAGACACGCCGGCATCTCTGGTCTCGGTAGTGAGGAGCTTCAGTGAGAGCAAGCAGGTGGTACAGCTCGGCTGGGCGCGTATCTTGACCGATGCGTCGAATTTAGGATGCAGTGCAAGGTAGTCGCGCACAACTTGGTTGGGCCATCCAGCGACAAAGCACTGGCAGACCATCTTGTCCCAGTGGGCTCTGGCCTCTCCCCTGTAGCGGTCGGGATGGTGTTCAAAGACCTGCATTAACAGCCATATTTCGACATCATGAAGGGACCGCCTGCGGCGTCGACTGGGCGCGATCAGGGCCAGGTCAATCTCCTTTTCTTGTGCAAATAGGGCAGCGAGCTCCCCGCCGAGTCGCTTCACGATGCGGGGGGTGAGCAGCCGGTCTCGTTGAAGTCGCCTGCGCAGCATCGCTCTCAGCTCGTCGCCGATGTCGGCATCGGGACGCTCCACGGGGGTGGGCCGCAGAGACGGCTCTGAGTCTCTGCTGTGGACGCGCTGACGCCAGTAGCAGCGGCGACATCGCCACAGCCAGTGGTACGACCAGCTGTCGGTGTGCGGGTCGCGGAAAGACTGCACTTCTTTGTCGTCAAGAGTGCCCGCACAGCGGGGGCATTGAGTCGTATTTTCCGGGCCAGAAGAGGACGGTGGGGGCTTTGGAGGACACGGATCTTGTGGGGGAACGGGCTGACTGCGGGCGCTTGGTCTGCTGCGTTTGCGAATCGGGGTGTTGTGACGCCAGTAACGGTCGAGCAGGCCTTGTCTGGTTGCGGGAGCAGCCTTGCGGGAGTAGGCCAAAAAGATTCGGGTGGGACGGGTAAAAGGAACCATGCCGAGTGCCCACGACTCACCTCGCCCATGGGGGTCCACCTTTACATAAGCCGCGACAAAGCGTTCCAGACATGCACAGAGTCGCGACAATTCCTGGGATCCCCGCTCGCTCTTTGGCTGCTCCATAAAGACTTGGATCTGACCCTGGAGCGTGTCTTTCAGCTTGTGAAAGCTCTCCCAGAAGTCAAGGCTCATGTCCTGGAAGAGCCTGTCAAAGTCCTCGGGGTAAATTGGAGCTGTGGCTGAATTCGGCATTGCGTGAGCATATCGAAGCGATCCCGTGGAGGCTTCTTTTGATGCCATGGTTACCTGGACTAATGGGGGGACTGCGGCGAGCCGTCCAGCCTCGTCTACGGCTCATATTTAATTACAATCGCTTCAGTGGGACTGGACCAGGGACAAAAGAAAGCTCAGCAGTCCGCATCTTGATGCGCGGAGTGTCTGGTCGAAGGCCCATCCACGCGCCAATCGTGTCCTTGTCAAGGCGGTGCTCGCGAAATGCATAGCCATCTGTACTATAGGCGCCCTGAGGGTCCAAGACATTCCAGGCATGAGCCACGTTCATTTCCTTATTCACCCACACGCCGTGGTCTTGACTCACAAAGACACCCTTCCGATATCGGGTCCTGCGCCCCTTCTCCGACAGATCAAGACTCTTCTTATCCATAGGGCGCCAGGCAAACGAACGAATATGCACCTGAACGACGTCGACATTCGGGTCTACGCCTTCGAAGAGAGCGGCCAACACAGCCTCATCCCCATTATTCCAGGGAACTGTTGAGTGGAGGGACGACAGAACGAAGCTGTCCATGCCGTAATCGCCAGGATCCGCCGGAAATGGTCGGAATTCATCCGAAGGTTCATCTGGATGAATGAGCACCACCAGCTCCCATAACTGCTCATCGACCTCATTGGTCACAGCGGAGACTCCCACGAGCTTGCCGCCCTTGAGGAGCCTTGTGATCCCGATGTCCGTCAGTGCCCCTATGAAATCGACGGGGACTTGCTGAAAAAATGACTCCATCAACGACATTCTTCTCTCCTCTCGTGCGTGAAAAGACCAATCCCCTTCCAACCCTGACTTGGCGCATTCGCTTGAATTTGGCGCCGAATCTTTGCCAGTCCTGCGCGCAAGCCACCTCGGTCTGACAGGATGCGGAGCAGATCCAACGATGCGACTGGACAGGAGGGATCAATCAACTCCTCGACCCTATCGAATTGTCCGGCTGCAGCGAATGCCAGCCCGTCCGATATCACCACTCCTGCAGGGGTTCCAAGAACCCGAAACCGACGCGCAGCAGCGGACGCCAGCCGTCCAACACAGCCCAAGGCCCCTGCCCGCCATGCCACGTAGGTCTCCCCCAAGAGCGCCTGAGCGGCCTCCGCCACATCCATCGGCATCGCCATCGCCGCCGCCACCAGCTCCTCATCGACCGCAGTCACCCCGCGCTTATGCGCCCCCCATCGCAAGGCCCACTCCGCCCGCAGCTCCAGGACCGGCAGCCGCCGCTCACGGGCTTCTTCCAGGCCCTCCAGAGCCATCGGTTGTGCAAGCTCACGTCGACCACACCCCGACCATGTGCTCGCAGCCCGCAGCTTCAGCCGAATCCGCTGTGCCGCCCGCTCCTCTGAAGCTGCCGCACGCCATTGGGCCTTCGCGGCGCGGGGAAGATCCCCGGCACGAAATGCCAACAAGCCCTCCCACACATCTGGCCAAGGCGCAGGCCATGATTCTGCGGCAATCGACGCCAACATCTCCACATCGCTGCCCGCCACCATCCGCTGAGCCACAAGGTTGAGGTGGCGCTGGCGCTGGGCCTCCAGCCTCCGGTCCTCAAAGGGGGGGACCTCACCAAGAATCGCGAGCGCATCGTGGCCCTTCCGACGCGCGACGGCATCAATCGCGTCCGCCAGTCTCAGAAGGTGCTCGCCCGCCCCGAGCGGTCGGTCACGAAGCAGCTTCATCGCCTCTCGACTGGCCGTGCCGTCCGCCAAGTCCAGGCTCATGCGGGCATGCTCAAGCAGCACAGGCCGCAGCTCGGCTCCGTCCTCGACCGCGCGCGACGACTTCTCCAGCCAGCCGCGCGCCTCCGCCAGGTAGCCCGACCGCTCCAGTGCCCGGGCCTCGGCGAGCGACTCGTCCACAATGCCGACTGCGACGCGACCCTCGACCATGTGATGAAGGCGACCGCGTGCGCCCAGCGGCAAGGCTTCGGCGAGTGTCGCGTGGGCTTGTCTTCGCTCGGTGTCCGTCCAGCGCACGGTCGCGGCCGGCCCCAGCGCCACCGATAGCAGGCCATCACGCCGAATGTGCCCGCGGTCTTCGAGCTCAGACAGCGCCTCGTCCAGCTGCCAGACCGCAAGCTCGCTCAGTTGGGCCAGGTGCTCTGGAACGGCGTGGACACCGGCAACTTCGACAGCACAGAGCAAGTCGTCGAGGTGACGTGGCAGCGGCTGACTGGACTCTTGCGAAGGAGGGGCTCGGCGCCGAGGGGGGGACTCCGAGCGCAATCTGTCCAGGGTGGCCCGGTCGACACGGTCCAGCTCTCCTTCACGGCGGCTCAGTCCTGCCCGCCTCCAGGCCGTCAGCTCGGCCACGACCTGGCGAGGCAGACCATCCGTGCGACGAAGCAGCTCCGTCGCGGCGTCTTCGCGAAGGTGCAGCACGCGGTCTGGCCCCGAAAAGAGGCTGCGGAGCCCTTCGACCTCCAACCGGGGGGGGACAAGCGCCGCGGGGGCATCGTCGACCACTTCGAGCACCGGCCCTCGGTGCTCATCGACCAGCTGACGACTGGACCAGTCCAGCTTCACCCCATCGATAAGCAGCACGGCCGAAGCCCCGACCTCCTCGCGCAGGCGAGCCCGAGCCCGGTCCCGGGCCTCCGCCCCACTGGTGACGCCCTGCAGATCGAGTCCGTCGAGAACCGTACCAAGCGACTCGAACGGGCGTTGGCCCGGACGCAGCCAGTGATGGGGCAAGCAAGCAGCAACCTCTTGGAGCGCGCGCGACCGTCCAGAGCCCGCCCCGCCCCCCACCAACACCCGCTCCCCCGCCTGAAGACGGTCGACGAGGCCATCGATCCACTCTGCGCTTCCCAGCCATTGAAGACGGGTCGGGGAGTGTGCGGCCAGCAGCTCCAGTACGGCGTGCGCATGGGGAGGGCGGTCTGTGGGGTCTGTGGCCAGCAGCGCATCGATGACCGACGCAGCCTCGGGGTCGAGGTCCGGCCGGAGACTGCTTACCGGACGCGGTGCGCGGGTCACCCGGGCGCGCAGCAGGGCGGCGGCGTCTTCAGCTTCGTGAGGCAAGCTCCCCGTCAGCGCCTCGAACAGCATCACGCCCGCCGAGTAGAGGTCGGTGCGCAGGGTCACCCGCTGGCCCATCCCCTGCTCTGGAGACACATACCGAAGGGTGCCCATCCGCGTGCCTGTGCGAGTCAAGGTGGAGCCGATGCCATCTCCACGCGCCAACCCAAAGTCAAGGAGCACGGGCTGCTCTCCCCGCATCAGTACGTTGGCGGGCTTGAGGTCGCGGTGCACGATACCGCGGTCGTGAACGTGGGCCAGCGCCTCGAACAGGCCCATGGCGGCGGGCCGTAGGTCGCTCCAGTCCTTGCGGGCGGGGCCGGGAAAGCGCACGGAGGGAAGGCGCTCCATCACGATGTAGTGCCCTGGACCGAGCGGCCCATGGTCGAGGAGGGCCACTACCCCGGGAGAGCTGAACATCTCGAGCGCGCGGAGCTCTCGTTGCAGTCGCGGGCGGCGCTCCTTGGGCACGAATGCGATGATCTTCACCGCGACCTTTCGCCCGGTGCCTACCTCCTCGGCGGCGTGCACATACCCAAATCCGCCTCGACCCAGCTCTGCACCGACCACCCAGCGCCCGTCGATGCTCTGGGGCGGTACCTCGACCCGTTCCATCGAGTCGGCCACCCAAGACCATCGTTCGGTGGGACCGGTTGTGCTCATCCAACTTCTCCGCGGGCGGATTCTACCGCGTGGGAAGGGGTGGAGGTGACCTGGATGGGCTTGGACGCGCAGGACCGCAGCACCGGTCTCCTGCACGAAAACCTCTCCCAGCCTCTCCGCTCGGCACCGATGTGCCTGCTTTCGATGCGCGTCTGGAGCACGCTCTTGCCCCAGCAAGTGGGTTCCATGAGTGAGATCTACAACCCCAGCGAGACCGGCAGGCTCCGCTGATTGCACTTTGCTTCCAAAAACACGACTCCTACCCCGCCTGTCGCGCCCAGAACCCACACTCACCCAGTCCGCAGCCCAGCACCCGATGTCGCGCAGTCCACCACCGAGCAGGTCCAACGAGCACGAGCGGGAACCGTGGAGGGCATGGCCGACAGCTGGCAGCTCGATGTAACGCCGGTGCGGGCCTACTTGGCGGAGGGCACACTCCCGTCGGACCTGGTGCGGGCGGCGCGAGCTGGAGCGCTACTGGAGCGCTAC
>Ga0315321_10000791_pt1 | contig 24089 bp, 21 predicted proteins | sample M180m21515metaG_FD_203464 | JGI IMG/M metagenome (GOLD analysis project Ga0315321, IMG submission 203464) | Ammonia-oxidizing marine archaeal communities from Monterey Bay, California, United States - M1 80m 21515 | ecosystem: Environmental > Aquatic > Marine > Intertidal zone | place: USA...
CGTCTTCCTTGGTCCCGTCGTAGAGTCCAAAATCGGCGTCGGGCTCGTAAAAGGGGGCAAAGGAAACCGCGGCTTTGGAACCTTCGGTTAGGTTGAGCTTTCTTCCTTGCGAGGTGACTTCCAAGTAAGTCATCCCGCCGGTTTGGAGAGGACCTTGGTCGCTCATGGTGGTTAAGCCCGAGAGCAGGATGTCAGCGAAATCATAAAACTCCCAGATCTTCGCATCATAGGGAGTGTTACAGGGCGTGCCGTCTTCGAAGACCAGAGAACCTGCGGGTATCTTGATTCGGCTTCCTTCTCTGCCGACAATAATTCCGGTAGATGCCGGATCAAGGCCGGTGGTTACGGTCGGGTCCTTGGACTGGAGGGCCATTTCATGAAGGGAGCCTTTCGGAGCATGAGGTCCGTTTTCTCCTGGTGCATTCTTGGCCGGGTTTCCTGGTGTGGAGATTCCAGCATCGGGTTGGAGAGGTGGGTCCAACAGGGGTGGCGCCTCTTCCTGGAAAAGGCTAGCGTCAATAACCAGCGAATCACCTTCCGGAGAATCATCGAAAACCAAGTTGTTTCCAGGTTGCGAAACGCTTCTCGAGGCACGGTGCTTCGTAGGAACGCCAAGAGGAGTTCCTCCCTTTGGACGAGAGATCGCTGCGGTGGGTTGAGTTTGAGGTTTGGCAGGTTGGAAAAGAAGGGTTTCCTTAGTCTTGGTTTGATCGACTGGTTCCTCCTCCTCGGTTTCACGGGCGGCGATTTCTACGACAACTTCCTTGCTGGCTAGGTCTTCCTTGATCGCAGTTGATGGAGCCTTCTTTGTAATTATGAGCACTCCGGTAGCGGAGAAACCCGCCAGAAAAATAAAGAACATAAGCCCGAGTAAAATACGCTGGGGCATGGAAAAGGTTGTATTTTTGTACATAAAAGCAATATACACATATATACTAAATAGTGCAAAAAAAGATATTTGATTTTGATTTTGCTCGGGAAATCTTGGGGTTGCCAAGGCGGGGGATGAACCGGAGATCCTGCAGAGCGGGGATTTCAAAGAGGCATTCCGGGTGGCGGCCAAGAAGGTCAACGAGTGGTGCCAGTCCGGCAAGGGCGGGCTTAAATTCAGTCAGGTGGCGGTGTTGGCTCCGGGGTCGCAAAAAGACCTTTGCCCCGAGAAATTCGGGTCCGTGCCGAGAACCACGAAGTTCGACGATTGGCGCAAGGACGAGGCGGTTTTGTTTTCTTCGGCGAAACGGTTCAAGGGGATGGAAGCGGATGCAGTGGTTATTCTTTGTCATCCGCCCGAGGAGCATGATGATTTAATGGAACAGTACGTCGCCCGTTCACGGGCCAAGCACGTTCTGGTGGTGATCGAAGTGGAAAAAGCCGACGATAGAGATGGGGTCCAGTGTGCGGGCGTTTTGTCCCTGCGGGGTGGATAATGCTCTCTAAAATAAGCTTCGCAGGGTTAATAATCGAAGGGGAGTTGCGACAGAGGCCCGAATCCAAGGTTGATTTTTCAGAGGATATCGTTTCTTGGAAATACCGGTTGTCGGTCAAGGGCATGGAAGATTTTCATCAATTTCTTAAGTGAGACTAATTTGGCGCGTGAAATGATGATTCATTTGGAGTAATCATTTAACTGTTGCAGCCTAGTGCCATGAAACCCATGTCTTTATCGATTCCCGCGTTTCTCGTCTGTTGGATTCTTTGGTCTCTTTGCAACTCACTTCTTACAGGTAAGGAGTGGACGACCAAGATCACAACCGAGGAGAGTTCGCTCGTCTTCGGGGGGTCCCTTCTTGCGGATGAAAAACCTTGGGTAGGGAAATGGCAGGGTATCAACGACAACATGGATAGTTGGAAAATTCTTCGGCGGCCCAATCATGTCTACACCATCGAGATTCACTGGAAGGAGGATGGGGACAGAATGTCTTTTTATGGCCACGGGCTATGGGCCGTGAAGAACGGAAAGTTTTACTACTGTGACGTCCTGGACGAGGAAATGGAAACTTTACAAGACTGGCCGGTGGAAGTGAAAAAAATGATCCACCACGAGGACTACGTGATGGGGATAGAAAAAATCAAATCGGTGGGCATAGACAAAATCGTCACTTCCACGGATCAATCGGGCGATTCTGTTGAGAAAAGGGTGGAGACTTTTGAAAAAGGGTGGATCATCGCCTACGACAAGCCCAATCCGATCAAAGAAAAACAACTGTTTGACCAGGTCGTTCTTGCCAGGATTCGCAATCAGTCGGATATGGTCGACTTCTTTACCGACCCGGCCTATTCGGTCCCCAAAAAACTTGAGGGGTACTGGAAAATAAGCTCGGACGATCCCGATGATGTCGATCCCCCATATGAAATCATACGTCGGTCGGACGGCACTAATACTTCGATCTTTGAAGACGAAGAAGGTAAGCAATTACTCAGCCATAGTTTGTGGACGATAAGAAACGGTCTTTATTACGAAGCGGAAATCGTAGCCGGAGATAAAGTCGTTTCTTTCGAGGACGGATACCTTTTCAGTGAAAAAGTGGTAAGTGTAGGGAATGATGGGTTGGTGACTCAGTGGGTGGATCCCGAAAGGAAGAGGTTGATCGTGTTTCCGCTTGTGGTTACTGTGAACGAACAACGGATCAAGCAGTTCAAAAGCAAGCTCTTGGTTGAGGAAACAAAGAAAAAAACCTTTGGACTCAAACTGCTTCTTGGCAAAATCAAGGAGGCCGAAGCAGGCAAGTAGCTCTTGATCTTGCCTTTGTCCGAGGCATGAGTGAAGTATGCGGGAGGGTGCCTACGCTCCAAGGGCCATTCTTTTGATTTCGAGAAGTGGGACCCAGTCGGTGAGGCCTTGGTGCCAGATCTCGATGTCTTCGTAGTCGATTTTGGGAAGCAGTTCCACAAAGTCGGCGAAGGGGAGTTGGCCCTGTTCGTTTATACTTTCGCGGTTAATCCAGTGGACTTCGAGTTCGGTGGAATCGAGGGGGGTGAGTTCGAGAGCCGAGAAATCCGCGGAGTTGGAACCGGTGACCTTTCTTTGCGAATTGTCGACGATGATGAGGTTGCCCCGGAGCAGTTCTCCAAATAACCGTTGAGCGAGGGGATCGTCCTTGGGGTCGCATTCGAGTTTGAGAATTTCCGCCATGCGCGGTTTGGCGCTTGCGACGAGCTTCATTCGCTCGCCAATGAAAATGGCTTCTTCTTTGGATAACTTTCGGTGCAGGATTTTCATCTTATACTACTATAACCCGACTTCTTCATGATTGCGAAAAATTCCGATGTCATAGCTTTGTCATAGAGCGAGGTATTTGCCACTTGATGGGATTCGTTCTTGAATTCCTTTCTACATCGCGAGAGGGTACTCATTCATGAGTAATTGGAAAGAATCACGAATCATCGTAGGCCAAGAGGAGGGCGCCAAGCGTCAGGTGGTCGCTTACGTAGGAAAGGACGGCAAGGTGGGCATGCATGTTCATGACCTGGGAGATCGTGAATACGAGTATGATCTCTGGGTGAATGCGGACAAGAAGGATAAACTCGTCCTTGTCCTGATTGAACACCTCTATGGTGAGCGTCAGTCCTGCGCTAGTGGATTCGAGGCATTAATGAAAGAGAACGCAATTAGCTGCGAACGTCGCGGTGACTGGAAGGAATCCAAAACGATCGTGGCCCGAGGGAATTCTCCTCACAGAAGAGTGCTAGCTTTTGTTGGCAAGGATGACCGGGTGGGTCTTCAGGTTCATGAATTGGGTGGACCAAGAGGGCGCGAGGATTATCAATTTTATGTGGATGTCCCCGGGGATGAAAAAGACCGTTTGATTATCGCCTTGATGGCGAAAATCTACGGGCACCATGATTCTTGCCCGAGCGAGTTTGAGGTTCTCATGCAGAAGAACGAGATCTCATGGGAACGGCATGTGATCTAGAAAATTTCGTTATGAAAAAAATTCTTTATTTGGACATGGACAACGTGTTGGTGGATTTTCCTTCCGCCTTTGCCCGCTTGCCCGAGGCGACCCTGAGCGAATACGAGGACAATGAAGACGAGATTCCCGGAGTTTTCGCTCTCATGGATCCGATGCCGGGTGCCGTGGATGCGTTCAATTCCTTGGCCGAGGTCTTCGACGTCTACCTTCTTTCGACGGCTCCTTGGGAAAATCCCTCCGCATGGTCGGACAAGTTGGAGTGGGTGAAAAAGCACCTGGGAGAGAAGGCCCGGAAACGCTTGATCTTGAGCCACCATAAAAATTTGAATCACGGGGACTTTTTAGTCGATGACCGGGACAAGAACGGAGCGGGGGAGTTTACGGGGACCTTGATTACCTTCGTTCCGAAGGTTACTTCGTGGCCCGATCTGGTCGAGGAACTGATCGCCCAGGCCTAGAGTCTATTTTTCATCGAGATAGCTCTCGTAACTGGAATGGATTTGGGTGGGGGTGTTGTTGCAAAACTCGTGTTTCATTACGTCGAACTCCGGTAGTCCGAGGTTTTCCCATTCCGCGAAGAGTTCGCGTTCGAATGAGCCGTGGGGGCGGAGGTAGCAGATGCGGCAGGATTTCCAAAAGTTTTTACTGTAAACTTCCAAGAGACTGGCGGAGGCTTCCAGTAGGGTTTTCCCCCGTCCGAAGAGGGTGCGCGGGCGGAAGGCACCGTCGGGGAGTTCGTCGTCTCCTGCAATCAATACCCAATGTCCACAGAGGATAAATTCTTTCGTTGTCTGGTCGTAGTAGACGACGAAGGAACCATCCTCGGTTCCGACTATGCATTCGATGCGCAGGTTACCTAGGTGTTCTTGTAAGGCTTGGTTTTCGTTCAAGGTTATCATACAGCTCACCATATAACCTATCGCTTCTAAGGGAAAGACGCGGCGATGTCATACGCGTCATAGATAAAATTTAGGATTCCAATCGGCGCTGACGAAAAAGTTTCTGGTGTTTGAGGCTTTGGCCGGAGGCTCGTTTACGCCAGCAACGGAAGCTGGTTGGCTTGAGAGATTTCCTCATATGAGCGATGACTTGGCTTTCCTTCAAACCGGTGACTTTACGAATCTCTTCGAATGTGATGCGGTCAGCCCAGGCGGCCCAAATGATCCAATCGGAGCTGTCTTTGGATGGTTCGGGCTTTTTAACCCGGGTCACGGGAAATTTGGATTGCTTGGGTTTCATCGAATGTTTGAAGACATAAAGCTAGTGCTTCTCCGGGGATGGGCAAACAACCGTCTTTCGGTGGTCTCGAAGAAGTATTGCTCGGGCAACCTTTCAAGGTGCCGAGGCGAGATAAACCATGAACCGGAAAAAAACCTTCAGGAGAGATTTTTTTCGCCCAGGAGGAAGTATGTTTCCATGGGGCCTTTGCCTTTGATTTCGATTCTTCTTGGCTTGGAAAACTCGAAGGCATCGCCTAATTTTTCCCGCATGCTTGCGGAGATCTGAACAGTTCCTTCCTCTCCGTGGGATTCCATTCGGCTGGCTATGTTGACGGTATCTCCCCACATGTCATAGATGAATTTCTTCGTGCCGATTACACCCGCCACAACGGGCCCGCAATGAATACCGACGCGTATCTCCAAGTCTAGGTCAAGTTCGCTTGCCGCTTGCTTGATGCATTTGCAAAAGGCAAGAGCGGTGCGGGCGGCATTCGAGGCATGGTCGGGGTCAGTCCTGGGTACTCCGGTCGCCGCCATGTAGCCGTCTCCGATCGTCTTGATTTTCTCCGCCCCGTTGGATTCGCAAACGGCGTCGAAACGCCGAAATACCGAGTCGAGTATCTTGACGACTTCATTGGCTTCGAGCTGGGATGAGAGGTGGGTGAAATTGACCACATCTACGAAGATGATGCTTGCCTCCGAGAAGCGCTCCGCGATGGACTGTTCGCCTTCCTTGAGTCGTTCGGCTATGCCGGCGGGGAGAATGTTGAGCAGCAACTCATCCGCTCGGGCCTCTGCTAGGATGGAATTACGATAGATCATGCGGGCGACCAGTGCCATGAAGCAAAAAATGATCGGACTGAAAAACCAATCGATCATAAAAGTAAGCTCGGGGCCTACGGAGTAACGCCCCGGCAGAGTGACGAACCGGGGCAGCAAAACAAGAACCAGCATGCAAACAATGCCAGTTGACAGTGCGCCGGCGAGGTAAGTCCGCTCGCGTATCCCAAAGAGAACCAGGCTGATCATCATGAAGCCCGTGATCGTCATCCAACTGTCTGCGGGGTCGTACCCGTAGAGGTAAAGAAGCCACCCAGTGATGAGTATGGGGGTACCGTAGGACAGGAGAATCTTTCCCCAGAAAAATCGTCCGGTGGCGTTGAGCAGAAGGATGATTGCGCAAAAGATCAGCAGGCTGATCCCGGCGAAACTCAGCATGCCTTGGTTCGCATCGAAAGCAAGGAGCAGAACCTGACGTATGAAAAGGCAAAGACCGAATAAGCTGATCATGCGGTTGACGATGATGAGCCGACGCCTTTCCTTGGGGCGCATTTTTTTTTGCTGACCGATTTGATCGATGGGGCGGAGCAGGCGTTTTAAAAAACAGCTCCATGCGGAAAGGTGCGACTGGTTCGAACCTTCGTCGCTGCGACTGGCTTTCTTCATTGGGGAAAGGGACAAGACTTTTGCATAATCGATTTCGGTAAGCCATGTCGAACTAAACCTTTGGCGTCTGGTCAAGTTGCATCCCTATGACGCGTATGACCTTCCATGGGCTCGCGTTTCGGGTGATGAGGTTCCAAATAGAACTATAAATTGATTTAAAACCCATCTTGGAAACGAAACAAAAATCATGAGTGCAAACAGACTGCCTGAAGCAAAGAAACCGCAAGGTCGATTGGAAACCCGAACCGTGGTGGAATACTTCCACCCGAGGGAACATGCGATCCTGGCCGAGTACTTTGAATTGGAGAAAAAACTGCCGAAAGAGGCCAAGCCCATCGACCCGTACGAGATCATTCCAAAGGATGCCGTTTGGGACGAAGGGGAAAAGGGTATCGTTTGCCGGCCCGGTTCGCGAGGGGAGGATTGCCCGAGTGAGGCTCTGAGTAATGCCGTCGCCCGAATTGCTTTGGCTCCAATCCGTACAAGTTTGCCGGTTTGGGGAACCTATGGTGACAGGAAGGTTTACCATACCAGGCTCGAAGAGAATGCGAACAGGCTTCCCTTGCGCGGATTCCACAGTGAACCGGTCCTTGCCTTGACCATCAATTGGGCGAGCTCTGGCCCCGGATACAGTTGGCCCGAGTCTTACTATGTCTCGTGGGTTCCTTATTACGATCGTTACCTCGTAACCGCTTCCCTGGACAGCCCGCTAGACGAGGGGTACCTCGATTTGGCAATCGGGTGCTTGTCCGACAAGGCGACCGTGGAGGAGGAATTGAAGGAGGTCATTCAAGGACGGTGGGCAGACTTTTCCTTAACCGGTCAGGCATGGCAGGAATGTTGGAACGAAGGGATCGTGAAAGATCCGTGGGCTTGGCGTTCCGAGCTTTGGTCTAACGAGGAGGGTGGGCAATGAGCGAGTATTTTTTCATTCGCGGATACGAGGATTTTAAAGGTCCGGCGGTTATCCCCGAATCCTTCGTGGAAAAAGCCTACGGTTTTTACGAGCGAAGGGGGGCTCCTTTTTTACAGGAGTTCAAGAAAGCCCGGCACGAGATTTACTACGACGGTGAAGTTCTGCATCTGGGAAAGCCCCAAGAGCTTCCACGCTTGCCAACTTGGCGGAAGTACCTTCTCGAATACGAGGGTTACACCCAAAAGGATTTGAGGAAAAAGAATCTCCGCAAGATCGCTTCGCACCTTGATTACGAGGATTTGGACTCGCTGATGAGTTGCGAATATTTCTATGACCAGTGGGCTCACAATCATTGTCCCGCGGCTGAATTCGCCTACTTGATCGATCGTTTGAGCATTGGGGTTGAAAACCCCAAGGTGGCTAACGTCCTTGGGAGTCTCAAGAGGCACGAGGGTTCCTTCACCGGGGCGGACAATCTCTTCATGACCTTCAATAAACCGATGACTCTGTCCTGGCTCCAATGGGCCTTGCATGCAGCAGGCGAACCGAGCAATGTTCGCCAATTTTAGGAAGTAAAAGCCTGCTGGAAGAGCTACCTGTAGGAAAAGATCTTCTTGAGCTGTTTTTTTCTTATTTTCTTGCCCGGTGGTTTTCCTCGGCGTAGGTCGGAGTGATGAAGATTTTTGCAATCGCTTTTCTTTTTGTCATCCATAACGCAATGGCCGAGAGTCCGGTCTTACCGAGTCAGTCCAAGACCACATTGGATTCCTTGGCAGGTCGGGTAGCTAGCCTCGAGAGGGAGAATACCCAATTGAAAAGACGATTAGGCGAAGATGATCAAGAGAGAAAGGATTTGATGATGAGAGTCGCGGAGCTTGAAAGTGCCTTGAAAAAAAGCGATTCACGCCGATTAGCGGAAATCTTGCCGGATGACGAAAAAGAGAAGAAATCGTTCTTCGAGAACTTTCGTAAGGAATTGAACAGCGATCGTGACCGGGCTAAGGGACCATGGACTTCCGCCGACTCTTGGAACTCGGTCCGCAAGCGCATGTCCGTTTTCGAGCTTCGGGAAGTTTTGGGTAACCCCACCAGGATCAAGCAATCCGTGAAGCCTTCCGTCGATCAAGTCTATCTATACGAAGGAGACTTGAATGCCGATGGTGAGATCGAAAGTGGGTATGTAAACATAAAGGACAAGCGAATCATTTCGTTCAAATCGCCTCATTGAGGTCCGATATCGTACAGCTTTCCGTAGGCGCTTACTCTTCGATTGCGTCGTAGATCAGCCCCTTGAGGGCCCACTCGGTGTTGAAGGAGTAGGGCATGACTTGCTCGAGGGTGAGAACGACGAGGTCTTCCTTCGGTGAAACCCAGTAGTGTGTACTGGCGGCTCCGCCCCAACCGTATTCGCCAACTCGGCCATCGGGGTCCCAGTCGCTCATCTTGACCCGTACGGAGAAACCGAGGCCGAATCCGACCCCTCCCCGGATTTGATCACCAAAGGTTACCCATCCACCTCCCTTTGGTATTTGGTTGGTGGTCATGAGTCGGACGGTTTTTTTCTTAAGCACGCGTTCCTTGCCGAACTTCCCGCCCTTGGAGACCATGAGAAGGAAGCGCATGTAATCCTCCGCGGTGGAGCAAAGCCCGCCTCCCCCCGAGAGGAAGGACGGGTTTTCGAGGTATTTACTGGTTTTAGCTGCATCTTTCACGCTGAGCCGTTTGTCCTTGTAGCTGTAATTGACGGCAAAACGTCCAACCTTATCCTTGGGTACGAAGAAGCCGGTATCTTTCATGCTGAGTGGCTTGAAAATTCGTTCCTGAAAGAAGGCGTCGAGCTTTTGACCGGAGGCTACCTCGACCACTCCTCCCAGCACGTCGGTGGCGACCCCGTAGCGCCAGTCGGTTCCCGGTTGAAAGACGAGGGGGACGGATGACATCGCGGAGATCATGGGCTTGAGGCTGACCTCGCGGTCCAGCATTTTGACCTTTTTGTAGGCCTGATCGATTGCTGGAATCTTGGTACGCCCGTAGCTCAAGCCCGCGGTGTGCCGCATGAGGTCACTGACGGTGGGTTCGCGCTTGAGCCCAAGCAATCCGTCCTTGGTGTGAACCTTCAAATTCTTGAGGCTCGGGAAGAACTTGGACAGGGGATCTTCCAATCCGAGCTTGCCATCTTCGTAAAGGATGAGAGCGGCGACGGAGGTGATGGCTTTGGTCATGGAATAGATCCGAAAAATCGTATCCTTCTCCATGGGGAGTTTGGCTTCCCGGTCGCGCAGACCATAGGGTTTGAAATGAGCGATCTTGCCTTTGCGGGCAATGACCACGATTCCACCGGCGAGTCGCTGGTCCTTGACGAGCTCCTCCATCTTGTCGTCGACTCGAGCGAGGGCCTTTGCAGATAGACCTACCTCGGCCGGTTTGACCGTTGGCAGTTCGGCGGCCGCCTGGCCGATGGCGAGCAGGCAGGAAAGAAAAGGAACAAACAAGAGAATGGTTCTTTTCATGCGTGACTCCGGAAAAGGGAGGCGCTTCAGAAAACCTCGTCCGAGCCTCCGTCGTCGTATTCGTCGTAAGTGTCGAAGGACGAGCTGTCGGGATCTGCTTGAACTGGAGCAGCTGGAGCGGCGTCCGAACCCCCTTCAGTCTGAACTTTGTACGCGGCGATCGATGAAAACCATTTGGTTACCCCGTCTCGCCCTTGCCATTCACGCCCGTTTACACGGGCTTCGATGGTTACCCGATCGCCTTTCTTGAGGGTCTGGCTTTTTTCGATGTGGTCCTTGGTGAATTCGACGGCGATGGGGTTGTCCCATTTTCCGTCGCCAGTTTCCACCACGACCTCCTGCTTTCTGAATCCGTTGGCTCCGTATTCGCGGACTTCGTCCACGAACTTGACTTCTCCCTTGATGGTGACTTCGTTCATTATGTTTTTTCGCTAAGATGAATGATTGGATACGTTCTCTCGCCTGGTTGGGGAAGGCCAAAAAAGAGACGACAATTTGGTTGCTAACGAAGCATTTCGCTCTTGGCGATTGAAAAGATACGGGAAGGGCAAAATACCTTCAGTCGAACTTGAGAATGGGGTGAACGGGTGTCCATTCCCGCCGTTTGGAAATCGAGATTTTGTCGAATTTTTGATTGAAGCGCAGGGCCTGATCAAGGCTTTGGCCTGGAGCACGCTCCAAGATGCATTGCAATTCGACATAACTGGCCCGGTAACGCCGGCAAAACATTTGGAGAGCGTCTTCGGTGTACCCCACTCCTTTTGCGTCGAGGTAGTTTCGAAGTTTGGCGCAATCCCGATCGGTCTGGAAGGCACGGATTGGAAGAGTGGGTCCGAGGAGTTTGAACCAAAGGGGATGGAGGTGGGAGGCAACGGCAACGGTTTGATTGGTTTTCAAGAGTTTGCGAAGCGCGGTGAATTGCAGAGGGGAGATGATCTCGTCGACTGCCACGAGACGGTTGTCCCGCAGACCGGAAGCATCGAATTTCTTGCCCATCGTCCAGACCCAAGGCGTTTCATGAGTGCGGAATTGCGGGTGGTGATCGGCGAGGAATTTCAAATTCGAACTTTTGCCCGATCCACTGGTTCCATGAAAAACAAGCAAGCGTTCTTGTTCGAAAGAACGATTGGCCAATCCGAGAAAGTCATGGAAGCGACTATTGGGTTTCGGCTTGCGTTTCATGCCTCGTAAAATTCCTCTTGGAGGAAGGCGTTCGGATCGCCGTGCAATTCCTGGTCTACGAAGTCGTCGACGATCAACTGGACTTCCCAGGCTAAGTCGAGCCCGTGTTCGCTGGATACCATTTGCCTTGGATAGAGGGATTTGAACATCGGCTCGAAACTGAACTCCTGGTTGAAGTAACTGTCGATGGGGGTGCCCCTGGTAATCATTGGTATCCTCTTCGAATAAAGGAGAACCGCCCGGGTGGGGTGGGTGAAACTGACGGTTCGCCGATTGCTTCCGCTTCCCCTGACGTATTGGCCCTTTTCCTGGTTGCAGGCCACGACGCGCAAGGTGGCGTCGAAAAGATCGACCCGGCTGGAGCCGGCAATCAATTCTGCAACGTTTACGGTCGATTCCCGGTTGACCTTGCTGAGCTTTGCTTTGAATCGGAAGGTCATGTATTTCCTCAATTGTTTGCGCATCCCAATCCAGATCCCCACACCGATGGTTCCGCATCCGGTCAATGCTTTCATAAGGGGAGAACTGGAATCTCCGTCGTTGTCGTAGTGATCATAAAGCCAGACCATGTGGTCGGGAGCCATTTGGTCGTGCAACCCGACGAAGAAGTTGGCTACGATTAAAATTCCGCCAACGATCAAAAGACCAAGCGTCGCGATTTGATTATGAATCGGTAAGGCGGTCAGGTTCTTGAAAAACTTGAAGGAATCCTTGGGGTCGATCAGTTCCTTGGCGTTGCTGCTGACCTTCGCTCGCTTTGGGGCTTTGCTCCCCAAATATCCGCACATCCCGCGTTTCACGACCGTATCCATGTAGGGGATTATGCTGTCGTCCACCTTGAGTTCAACCAAGGTCTCGATCTTGATCTTGTGACCGGAATAAGGAAAGGCGCCTCCAATGCTTTTGAGGTTTTCGGGCGAAATCTTGACTTCGTGACCATTAGGCTTGAGCCTAAGCTTCATGCTGGTGAGCGTTGCCTTCCCGTGTACTGGGCGCGAGTCCTTGACTGTTACAGTCCTATTGACCGAGAGGACGGCGTTTTTTCCCACTAAATCAGGGTCTTTGTAATTAATCCTGACAATCAGTCCCCCGTCATCCGTACTTTTGAAATCAAGGTAAATTTTATTGGACATGTAAAAGGAGGGATAACCTTCTATCTTTCATGCAAATGCATTTGGGATCAAGGTAATCTTTTGACCTGATCGTGTGTAAAAAAATGAACCAATTCGAAAGGAGAAGAATTACCTTGATTTAAGATGATTTTTAAAATGTTTTGATTTTATGTTATGGAGATTTGCTTTGGTTTTCTTTTTGCAATCGTTCCTTTTTGTCGTGACCTCCTTCGCACGGGAACCTTACCGCTTCTTCACCGATGAAAATAACCGAACCATGGAGGCCCGTTTCCAGGCTTTTCGTGGAGATTTCGTTGAGATTGTAAGAAAAGACGGCAGATCCTTCCGGGTTTCGCCCAAGGTTTTCTCTGATGAGGATCAGGAATATTTTTCCAAATTGAAACTTAGGATTAACCCGAGGACCAATCGTTTGTGGACCGCTAATGACTTCAAGTCACTCATCTTGAAAACCAAATGGACTTGTAACCTTAAGCCCGGTGCCTACAAACACATCTTGGTTTTCGAATTCGAAAAAGTGGATTTGGACAAAGACGATGTCCCGGATGGCATGAAGATGACCCACCATACGTCTCATGTAAACAAGTACGGAGACGCGAGGTATGGAACTTGGAAAGTAAACGAGGATGGTCTGCTTGAGACTTCGAGGGGTACTTGGATGTATGACAAGAAATCGGGTTTTCTAGTCGGTAGTTGTGGTTATTGCGCCTCTTCTTGTTGCAAGAATCTCCAGCCTCACATCAGGCAGATCGAAAAATAGCATAAGGTCTTCGAGTACCTGAATACTCGAATCCAATCCATAGCAGCTTTACTCGGCCAACGAAAACTCGATCAGGGTGAACTTGCGGAGCTTGCCCACGTTTACGGTTAGCTGGCCATTGGCCACTGTGGCCGGTTTGGACAGCTCCTCGCGACGGTTCAAGTCCTGCCCGTTGTCACGGCTGATGTCCTTGGTCACGATGCGAGCCTGGTATGGTTGCCCGTCTTTGAAACCTTCCCCGCGAAAGTCAGTGCTCGAGAATTCATTGTTGTAGTACCTGCCGTTTTGAATGGTCGAGGGCAGGGTGACTTTGGCATGGGATGTTCCGCCGGCCCCGCCTGCGTACAGGAGAACGATGAATGTCTTTTTGGTTCGGTTGTAGGAGGAAAGCTTATATTGCTCGTTACCCGTAAAACCGGGACCCAGGACCGTGAGGTCGTTTCCAAACTCCCCGCTGACGGCATGCCTGATGACTTCGTCCGAGCCACCGGCAAGCTGGCTGTACCACTTCCAAACGTAATAATGCAAATGATTGGGGTCGCCCGGGTTGATGTAGTTCTTTTCGGTAAAACGGCGGCCGCTTGGCTCGACTTCAACGGGCTGGAAGTTTTCGTCCGTACTGCCCCGCAGGCTTAGTTTGCGGGCTATGATATCAGGGCCCCCGTCCTTGGACGGGACGACCCAGTCGGGTTGTAGTTTCTTGACCCTGCCATTGTAGTCCACCCGTTTAACCAGTCCCATCGACCAACTGCTCGAATTGTCGCACCAAGGCATGTTGATGGTGTTGAGCCCGCGTTCGAGCATTTTCCCGAAGATCGTGACGGTTTTGTCAAAGGCATCGCGTTCATCCTTTTTTCCGTCGCCGTTCACGTCGGTGTTGGTTCCTGCCCCGTCCCATACGATCCAGGATTCTGAGGAGAGGATTTTCTTCGAGCGATAGTTGGCGGCATCCAGTTTTCCGCGGGCCAAGTCGTACTGAGTCCAGACGTTGGGGATGATGAGACCGTCCATCATTCCATATCCATTGAAGTGATCGGAAACGTTCTGGTTCAAGGCATCAACGACGTTCATCACCTCCTTGTTGGCAATCAGGCGGTCGTAATAATCGGAGACCGCAACGGCTCCCTTGCCTTTCAATCCCTTGAGCGATCCGCAAGTCTCGCAAGGGGAGGTGCCCGATGTGGAAACGAGGACGGGCGTTTTCGGAGCAGCATCGTAGACCTTTCGGATGGCCCGTCCGCCCTTGGCGAAAATCTCGTCCATCACGAATTCAATGTCCGCCCCGTTGATCATCCCTTGGAGGTTCACCTCGTGGTAGAGCTGGTAGGCACCGACCCGGCCCTTGAAATGCTTGGCCAACCGAGTTGCGAATTCGGCGTATTTACCAGCCTTCGGACGGTGGCCTCCACCTTGTCCCGACTCGGATGCCCAAGGCGGGCAATGCCAGGTTACAAGCTCGGCATGGATACCCCGCTCAACGCATAGGTTGACCGCTTGATCTATGTCCCGCAAATACCCGGACAGGTGGTTTTTGTAATCGGTGTTTTTCTCGGTGGGTTCGGCAGCCCGCCAGCTTACCCAGAACTGGGCGTAACTGCTGTGCTCCTTGATAAGGGGACGGTTGGCATCATACTCATTGCATTTCTTCAAGTTAAACGGTTGCCAACGCACGCCAACATGTAAGTGGTCGGTCGTCCAAGTATAGCCCTGTTGAGCTGCTCCCAATTGGCTCGAGGCAAAAAGAGCGAGGCATGAAAGAAAAAAACAGAATAATGGGAAGCGTGTGGACATTGGTGTTCCGAATGGTGAGAGTGAGGAAAAAGGCCAGCTGAGTTAAACGAGGAGAATTCAGCTCCGATAGTGAACCAATTGTTGTCATATTAAACATAAGTTGTCATTTCTAAAATCCACTCAAACATAAGAGCTGAAAGGCGAGGCCCTCGAAAAATATCTCGTGGAGGAGAATCCGAAGGAAATCATCCTCAGTTTTCTCGAATCGGTATCGCTTGATAGAGAGTTTCCCGCTTCCGAAATTTATTAGATCTCTCTTCTCGGCTGTGGCGGGTTGTAAAAAAATCATGGAACAAGTGGAAAAAAGCGTCCTTGTGTGCTTTATTAGTATAGTAATGCAAGTATGTAACTAGTATATAAATTCCCCTGTAATTATGAAGCTCTCAAAAATTAGTACTATTTTGTCTATCCTTTGTATCCTTAACTCAACCGCTGCAGCGAGTATTCTGGATCGATACCGGGGGAGTGTGCAAGAATCTCGTTTGGATGAACAAATCCGCAATTATCGTGAGAAAGCCGGTCTGAATGCAAAAGTGTTTGGCAGAGGGCATACCCATCGACCAGGATACAATCGACACGTTGGTCTCGAAAAACTAAGAAAACCTCTGCCTGCCCATGTTAAAAAAGATGTCGTGCCCCTTCATCGTGTGAAGGCAGGCCGCAAGGCTTCTTCTCCCAAGCCCCTTACGTTCGACAAAAAATGAGGAACTGGTGGTGGTGGATTTGGCTGGTCTGGGCACCGGTCGGTTTCTTCGTGCGGGCTGGAGAAAACTGGACTGCTCCGCACGAGTTGCTGAGCAATTACAGTGGCGATTATACCGATACCGATGGAGACGGCATGACGGACCTTGCCGAATCGAAATATGGATTCGACCGACTCGATCCCCAAAGTTTCCCCAAGTATGATCATGGTGCCCCTCCGGAAGTCGTCTACCCGATTGCCAATTCGAGTTTCAATGACGCAATTATTTCCAAGACCCACACCGGAATCCGGTTGAAGTGGGACAACAAACAGGCCCCCTCCAGTTATTCCAGGTTCTCCCTTACCTTGGAGTCGGGTAACCGTCAGTTGTATTACGGTGGTCACGGGTGGGGCGAAGCAACCGTGGACTATGGCTCGTTCGATTTGAACGGTACGGAAATTCTCCGTGCTAGATTCAGCGAATACGATCCGTCCAACGGTGAATTCGTAAGGGATTACGATTGGTTTGAAATCGACCTTTTGGACTATCCGGTCGTCCACGATACCAAGCTGGGGGAGCCGGGCGACCGCATAACCTTCGGTTTCGATGGATTTGATTCTGACTTGAAAACCAAGTACGAAACTTTTCTCGGCAAAGTCATGCCGATTCTTTTGGACGTCGCCGGGAATCCCGCAGAGACCTTCGTATGCACCTTTGTCATGAGCGAGGGCGGCGGCAGTTCATGGGTAACTCTGGACCAGGGTAGAACAGTCGTGGTCGATGGTTCCTGGATTCCCCGGTTGCTTGTCCACGAGTTAATTCACGCATGGAAAGGCAAATACGCCTTTTCCTACACTGGTAAGGACTGGTCCTACGCCGACGACCTCAACGGATTCGAGGAAATTGCCGAGGGTCTTGCCTATGAAATTCTGCACGATTATGTGGAGGCCTATCCAAACGACGAATTGTCGCGACTCATTCTGGAAAGCGGACCCTGGTGGAATTGGTCCTCCCAGGCGTCGAATTTCGATTTGGTGAAACATCAGCGTCATACGGGTGCCGGGACATTTTGGAGCGGGGAATCCCTCTTTCAAAACGACCGCTACAGCATTTCGGCCATGCTGATCCAGATCATCCTCCAGCACGACCCACAATTTTACGCAAAAGTGATGCGGGCTTACTACGACAGGATCGAATCGGATCCTACTTACCGACCAACCCGCGAAGGCCTGCTTGATCTATGGTCTTCGCAAATACCGAAGATCAACGGGATCGATTCGAGGGCCTTCCTGGAAGCTCTTCCGGTCCTCAAGGGATCCAAGCTCAAGCAAGGTTATTACCCCGTGATTTATCAGTCCGAATCATATTCCCATTCAACCACGAAAATGATTTTTGGTTCTTATGCCTTGGATGGGTACTTGTGGTGGTTTTCGAACAACTCAAAAGAGGAGATTGCGTCTTTCAATCTTCCGACTTGGGTCAATCACAACCTCAGTTCCGATGGCTACCACTATGCCGACAGCAACGGCCAACCTTATGAAGTCACGGTCCAAACTATTTTCGGAGAAAATGTTCTTGAGCACAAGGGGGTTTTGGACACTGGTTACCAAGACGAAAGCAGGACGATTCCCAATAATTTGTTTACCGAAAGAATCAGCGAACTGAATTCCGAAAACCTGCCCCGAGGACTTTACCTCGAGACCATCGAATTTACGGAAATTGCCAAACATACCGAAGAAGCTTCGGAAAGCTTTTACTCCTTCGGACACCAGGGTTTCTCCCAGAAGGACGGCGAGTACAGCTTGTTCATAGGAGTGGATTCGAAGTTTCCCGAGAGGGCGACCGTTCAATTCGGGGACCATTCTTTTAATTTACCTGTCGAGAACGGTTGTGCCGTCCTGCAGACTGACCAGTTTACCGATGATGCCGAAGGAATCCTTACCATCGAGCTTCACTCGCAGGAAGAGACTCGCTCTTATTCGAGGGCTTTGGTCAATGCGGGAAGCTACGATAGAAGACGCCATCAGCAATTCCTCGTAATTGATCGGGATTTCGACGGAGTGGAAGACTTGTACGACCAAGAAGTGGATGAGGGTTCTATTGAACTGAAATACCTTGCGTACAAAAAATCATATCCTAATCGCGTTGATGATTCGGATGCTCAATTAAACGACTCTCCTACGTCGGAAGGGAAGGGCCAGGAGCAGGTTTCGGATTCCTCGTCCAACAACCTGACTAGGTCGCAAGAGAGCAAACAGGAGAAGTTGACCACTTCCTTTTGGTTGAACGGGAAAGACATTGGTGCGGGCTGGAAATACTTGGACTGGTTCGGGTATTACCTGCTTCCGAATTCATCGAGTCAATGGGTGTACCATGCGGATTTGGGTTGGGTTTATCTCACCGAAATGTCATCGAGCTCAATTTGGATGTATCATGAAAAACTAGGCTGGGCTTGGACTATGCCAGCATTCTTTCCCCAATCATACATCCTATCCAAAGGAAATTGGGTATTTCTTGAAAATAAAAGGTATTTTGATTATGCAAATGGTTCTTGGTTGAGGCCCTAAGCCGGAAGATTTGCTCAATTTTATAGCGATTTTGCATTCGGTAGTGGTTAAGAAATTGAGTGATTACTTTGCTCTCAATCGCATTCTTAGCGTCGAATTAACTTGCTTGGTAGCCTCCAGATCTAGACGAGGATAATGGATTTTTCAATTTGTCTGACTTGAAAAACTCTTTGTTCTCAGTTTTCGACATGTGGGGTTTGACACCTTGAAAAAAGGAGGCAACTTTAACCAGATAGATATTTTCATGAAGTTTTTTATGCTTTTCCTTACACCTGCTTTTATGCCTTTTCCGTCTTCTGACATCTGTCTTGCCTTCCACTGTTTTCCAAGCGAAAGGGATAGACCGTTGTCGCAAAGGCTTCGTTGACATTGAAAGTGGGTAAGATGGACTTGGTGGGGCAGGGGATTATTTTGTATGGGTCGAATGATTCGGAGGAATTAGTCGAGCAGTGTGCGTTGGATCTGAAAGCGGGTTTGTCCGATCCCTTCAGGCAAGAGGAATTCCTTGTGCAAAGCAGGGGGATGGGAACTTGGGTGCAACTCCGGTTGGCGGATCGCTTGGGGATCTTCGCCCGGGCAAAATTTCGTTTTCCCGAGGATACGATTTGGATGATTCTGCGGGGATTTGTCGAGGATTGTCCGAAGAAAAACCTGTTCACCAAAGAGGTCATGGCCTGGAAGATTTTCGATTTGCTCTCCGGGCGGATCGAGCGTGATCCTGAGGTTTTCGCCGCGGTCGCCCGTTATATTGGTGAGGGTGAGAAAAGGAATGGAGACCGGACTTTCCGGTTATGTCGACAGATCGCTTTTCTTTTTGATTCCTACTTGACCTACCGCCCGGAAATTATACTCGATTGGCAGGCGGGCAAACTGCCAACCGGTGGAGATCTTTGGCAGGGCTTGCTTTGGAAAGATCTTCGTAGTGCTTTCGGTCAAAAGTCTCTGCCTGAACTCGTGAATGGGCTCGGGAGTGAACCAACTCCGGTCAATCCGGAGAGAATGCCCGAACGTTTGTCAGTCTTCGGCATCTCGACCTTGCCTCCGGTTTTCCTGAATGTTCTTCAAGCCTATGGTCGCTTCCGTTCGTTGCGTGTCTATGCTCTCCAACCAGCCCCCGTTATGTGGGGAGAGGTGCAGTCGGAGAAGACCTTGGAGAAATGGAAGTTGCGTGCTTTGGAGCGGGCCAAGGGACAAGCCGATCGTCCGGTCGAGGAGGACGAATTGAATGAGGAACGGGGAAATCCGTTGATCGGTTCTTTGGGGCGCACGGGTCGGGAATTCTTCAATTTGTTGGTCGACCGGAATGCCCATGACGAGCCGCTTGATTTCCGTGAACCGGAGGGCGATTCTTTACTTGCCCGCCTTCAACGCTGGACCTTCGAGGTTTTTTCCGATCAACCGGAGGAGCGCAAGCCTTTGTCCGGAGAAGACGAGTCGGTCACGATTAACAGTTGCCACGGTCCGATGCGCGAGGCCGAGGTCTTGCGAGACTATTTGTTGCGGCGTTTTGCGGAGGATCCGACTCTGCGTCCTCGCGATGTGGTCGTTATGATGCCCGACCCGGAAGGATATGCCCCCTATTTGCGGGCGACCTTTAGTGGGATGGAGGAGGGGATGCCTAAGCATTTCCCTTATTCGATCGTAGACCGGGAACCGAGGAAGGAGAGCCAAATCGTGGATTGTTTCTTTGATTTGCTGGAGTTTTTCGAGGGCCGGGCAACCAACCGGGAGGTGCTGGATTTACTCGACTCCTCGGTATTTAGAATCAGGTTCGAACTGGACGATATGGACATGGAGGTTCTACGGCGCTGGATTCGGGAGTGTCATGCTCATTGGGGACTGGACGGGGACCACCGGCAGCATTTCGGTTCGACCAAGACCAACGAACACACTTGGCGGCATGCCCTCGACAGGATGGCTTTGGGTTTTTGCCAGAGAGGAAACGGGGAGCATCTCTGGGAGGGTGTTTTACCGTATGACGAGATCGAGGGCGAAAATGCGATCCGTTTTGCCAAGCTCTCGAAGGTCGTCGATTCTTTGCGTTCTTTGGAGGCACAAGCCAGGGGTGATCAAGGTTTGTATGCCTGGGCTCATTTTTTGGAACGCCTCACTAAAACCTTTTTTCCCAAGAACAATAAGACCTTGCTGGACCGTAGGCGTGTGACCAAAGCAATTCAGGCAATCCGCGAGGAGTTTGCTCCCCTCACTGGCAAGCGAACCGTTCCGCTCCGGGCAATCCGTTACCATTTGGGCAATGTGCTTACAGTGGGAACCACCCAGGGCCGCTTTCTTACCAAGGGTGTTACTTTTTGCGGGTTGCGACCGATGAGGAGTGTTTCCGCTCGGGTTGTTTGCCTGCTCGGAATGAACGATGGAGCGTTTCCCCGTCAGTCGTGCAAACCAAGTTTTGACTTGTCGGGTGATCGTGAACCGGGGGATCGTTCGGACCGGGAAGATGATCGTTATCTTTTTCTCGAGACTTTGTGGAGCGCCCGGGAATTCCTTTACTTGAGTTATGTGGGACAATCCATCCGGCGGAACCAAAAAATTCCCCCTTCTGTGGTGGTAAATGAATTACTCGACAGTCTGGACAAGCTCGTTGACTTAGGCGAAAAAACGGACGCCGAGACCATGCGAGTGCATGAGGTTTTGGTTCGGGAACAGACCCTTCATCCTTTTGGGGTGGATAATTTTACTTCCTCCCGTTTGCCCAACTCGTATTCTTCCGACAATTTAAAAGCGGCCTATTCTCTGCTCGAACCTGACCTTGAACTCCCGCCTTTTGTTGCGGGACCGATGAAGCAGCCCCCGGAAACACTTTCCGAACTCATGATGTATGAGCTTTGCCTTTTTCTCGAGAACCCATCCAAGGCCTTTCTTAGAAATAGATTGGGAATGAACCTGTGGGAAGAGGATGGACCTCCCGAGGATTGCGAACCACTCGACTTGAGCGGTTTGAAGAAGTATGTCCTCAAGGACCGAATGTTGGGAATCGAGTTGGAGATGGAAAGGGATGTTGAGTTGTATGATTTGGAAAAGGCGGAGGGGAGCCTTCCGCCTGGTAACATTGGAAAGGTCTGGTTCAACGAAGCCAAGCGGGAAGTGGATAAGTTCGTTGACTTGTGGGGCGAACAATTAAAGGGGGAAAAGAGTGAACCGGAAGCATTTGACGAACTGGTGGACGGGGTGCGTTTGCGTGGTGAATTGGGTCCTTTTGTGGATGGGCGTCAACTTCTCTATCGATGCGTGGAGAAGTCCAAGCTCAAGGGCAAGGATCGTTTGCGGGCGTGGGTCAGGCATATCTTCGCTTGTGCCTTTTCGGAGTCGGATCAAGTGGAAACCCGTTTCTTCTTTCTAGCCAATAAATTCATTTCCTTCTCCCCCCTTGGGCGCGAAGTCGCCCTCGCTCATCTGAAGGAGTTTATCGGATTGTATCGCTCGGGTATGCGGGAGGCACTTCCCTTCTTTCCCAACAGTTCCCATGCGTACCAAGTGGAACGAAGTAAATCCGCTTCCCAAGCGGAAGAAGAGAGCGAACCGGAGGGGCCCTTTTCCCCCGCCATTAAAAAAGCCAGAGCGAAGTGGAAATCCAATGAGTATCGAGGTGTTCTTATAAGGGGAGAAGAGGACGATTCTGCGAACAAATTATGTTTTCGGGGAGAACCCTTCGATCATCCGGATTTTGCCGAGCTTGCGGGCCGCGTCTTCGGTCCGCTTTTGGAAAACGAAAGAGAGGAGGCGCAACCATGAGCGAGGCCAAGTCATTCGATTGTTGCAACGAGCGCTTGATCCCGGGCGTGACCCTGCTGGAGGCGAGTGCCGGTACCGGCAAAACCTATGCCTTGGCCCGAATTTTCCTGCGCCTGGTTGCCGAGAAGGGCGTGGAGGTCGGCAAGATTCTTACCGTCACATTTACTACCGCGGCAACCGAGGAGTTGCGGGAACGCATCCGTGCTCTGCTCGTGGAGGCTCACGAGATCCTCCAAAAAGATCCCGAACCGGGAGAGGACCCTGCTTTTCTCAGGTTGAGAAATCAGGAGGAGATCAAGGTCTCCAAGGAGGAATGCATCCGCAGAATCAAGTTGGCCATTACTTGCTTTGATGAGGCGATCATTAGTACGATCCATGGATTCTGCAGCCGAGTTCTCTCGGAAAATGCATTGGAGACTGAATCCTTGTTCGAGGCGGAACTCGATCGGGAATCCGATAAAATGGCGATGGAGGGAGTCCGGGAATATTGGCGGGAACGGTTTGCTTTGTCCCACCCAGTTGTCGCTGCCGCCGCGTCCACGGAAAACCTCAAGCCGGAGGACCTGGCCAAGTTTTTCAACAAGTTGCCTTCCACCCAAGAGTACCACCTCGGCTTTGAGGAAGAGGGTGCGTGTGATTTGGTTCGGACCAAATTGTTGAAGGGTTTTGATGCCTTGGTCGAAGCATGGAACGAGGGGCGCGAGGAGTATGTGGATTATGTGACCACCTGTTTGAGGAAAACAGTCAAGCCATCCAAGCATGTCGTCAAACACTCGGAGATTCTCAATAAGACCCTCACGCAAGGAGAGGTTTCGCCCTCGGGAATGAAAGTTTTGGAGGATATGCGGGCGTCGATTTTTAAACCGACCAGCGAGGATAAGTCCATTCCAAGGTTTGCCCTTGAGGCGGATGCTTTTTGGGAGGTTCTTAAACAATTTGGTCGGGCGGTGCGTGTTGATTGCGTACGTTATCTCGAGGAGAAGATCGAGAAATGGAAGCGTGAGCGCGGGCTCCTTTCCTTTGACGATTTACTAAGCCAAACCGCTGATGCGGTTACGAGTCAGGGAGAAGGTGGGGATACCTTGCGCAAATCTTTAGGTGATGCTTTCGATGCCGCTTTGATCGACGAATTTCAGGATACCGATCCCGTACAGTTTGAGATTTTCCGTGAATTGTTCGGTAAAAATGAAGAACATTGGCTTTACCTCATCGGAGACCCCAAGCAATCAATCTACCGCTTCCGGGGAGCCGATTTGGAAGCCTATTTTGATTTCGCGAGAAAAACCAAGGCGGTCAAGTACTCGCTGGATACGAATTTTCGGACCGTCACTCCTTTGGTCCGAGCGGTGAATGCATTCTTTTCCAAGTCCAAAAGACCATTTTTGCATGACGATCTTTCTTTTGAGAAAGTTAATCCGAACCTCAAGGGAACCACGGACAAAGAGAAGGCCTTTAAAGAAGGGGACGAACTTCCACCACCCTTCGTAATCAGGGAAATGGAATGGGCTGGAGAAAAGGGCCCCGCGAAAACCGAGATTCAGGAGGCCATCAGGCTCGACATGGCCAACGAAATTCATCGTCTGCTCGAGGTGGGATCAATTGGGGGAAGAAAAGTCCGCACCAATGATTTGGCCATCCTCGTGCGGGGGAATTTCGAGGCGACCGAGGTGTGGAACTATTTTCGAGAGCGCGGATTACCCGCCGTCGTTTTCACCGACGTCAGTTTGTTTGACTCGGCCGAGGCCAAGGAATTGCTCTGGGTTCTCGAGGGTATCGTGGACTCGGGAAGCGAGCGTTCCATCAAACGGGCCTTGGCGACTGGTCTGTTAGGAATGACGAGCAATGACTTTCAAGCTTGGCTTGATCAACCCGACGAATGGGCTGATTGGGTCGGGTATTTCCGTGATTGCCTTAAGGCATGGAGGAAGGAGGGCGTTTATTTCGCCTTGCGCGAGTTGTTCCGCAAGACCGGAGCCATTTCTCTTAACTTGAATAGACCGGATGGAGAACGGCGGGTGACCAATTTCTTGCACTTGGCTGAGGCCCTTCACCAAGCCACTTCGAATAACCCGCTTTCACCTTCTTCCTTGGTCGTCTGGTTGCGGACGAGGATGGATGATAGCGAGATCGGCGGGGACGAATATCAGTTGCGGCTCGAGTCGGAGTCGGATGTCATCAGCATCCTGACCGTGCACAAGTCGAAGGGCTTGGAGTACCCCA
>Ga0315321_10000792_pt1 | contig 24078 bp, 23 predicted proteins | sample M180m21515metaG_FD_203464 | JGI IMG/M metagenome (GOLD analysis project Ga0315321, IMG submission 203464) | Ammonia-oxidizing marine archaeal communities from Monterey Bay, California, United States - M1 80m 21515 | ecosystem: Environmental > Aquatic > Marine > Intertidal zone | place: USA...
TTCTGGCCTCGCATTAATCCTCCATTCCGCCAACTTCCAAATTGAGCAGAAATATAGGCATGTGACAAACCAAGCAAACCCGGAATAAATGGCTTTATTCCCATTAATGCCTCTCCATGGCATGATTTACATGCTGGAATATCCCTCCCTGGGTCTCCTAAATGAATAAGTGAATCAGCAAGCTTAATTTCTTCTGGACGAATACCAATCTTTTCAGGTGGTGGATATGGCAGCTGTAAGGAAGAAAAATAACGTGCTATTTCTAGGATGTACTCATCAGACATATTTTCCAGAAGAATGGCCATAGGTTGATAATATCGCCGTCCATCTCTAAAATTTCTCATCTGATTAAAAAGATACCCTGCAGGCTTCCCAGCTATTCTCGGGTAATATGCATCACGTCCTACTCTGTCTTTATTACTATGACAAATAGTACATGCCTTAACTCGTTCTTCCATTGTATCGGGCACAGTAACCGATAAGCTTTCTGAGGCACTCACTAAATTTGAAATAAAGAAGGAAATAATTAGACAGCAATGCTTCATGCGTAATATCAAGAATGATCTTATGTATTAAATGTTAGATGTGGTTATTTCTTGATATATTTTTTTAAATATACTTCATACTCAGGGCAACACATGCCATCGTGCAGACATACCTGCCAGCATATGATCATTAACGTGACAATGTAAAAGCCAACTGCCTGGTGAGCGGGGAGTCATATCAACTGAAACCATACTAGCAGGAAGCACTTCAATTACATCAGTTCGATGCCCTTGGTTCAGTACTGTTTGTCCGTGCCAGTGAACAGTATGATTGTCCTGTTCATTACCTAAGGCAGCTACGTGCCATCTCACACGATCTCCTATTTTGACCTCATACCCATTAAGGTTTCCAAAAATACGCCCATTGATCGCATGCTTTAACCCACTTTCTTCGCCATTCTCCTCATTAAAGATCATAAATAATGAGATAAATTCATGATCTACATCACGCGGAAAAGGATTCGAATGGGAGACTTCCATCCCTTTTCTGGTAATAATAATAGCGCCAACTAGACCCAAGTTCATCTCTTCTTCCCCTAGAACATGAGAATGATAGAGCCAGACAATTGATGAGGGATCATTGGGTCCTGGGCCAGAGTCTTCATCAACACCCCAAGTATATTTATAAGACTCTCCGGGCAAAACATTGGCCCCTTTGTTATGGCCATCAGCCCCTTCGTCATCTTTACTGTAAAGTACCCCATGAGGATGCATGGAAAGCGGCCGATCTGTTCTATTCAAAAAATGAACAACTATATTATCTCCCACTACACCCCGTATCTGTGGGCCTAATATTCCCATCCAATCTTCTTCGGGCAAAGGGATGGCATAGGTATTATCTGTGTAACCTATATAACGATATTTCTTGTATTTTAAGGAATCTCCCCAAACCCCAAGACCTTCATCGGGATGAATCTGATTCCGAGCAGAGGGGGCATAATCCCAAGATACTTTTTCTGCAGCAATCCAATACTCTCTTACTGATGCTTCTACCTGGAACGAGGATAAAAAACCTAGTACCAGAAGGATTTGGATAATAGCCCTATTGCTATACCTAAAATTAATAATCATCTCTAATTTTGTTTGTACTAGAATTGCCAAATCTATTAGATTTTAGAATAGGTCAAGAAGCGATAAGACTAAAGCTTCTAATGATTTGGCCAGATAAATTTCTCTAGAAGTATATCAGAATTAGAATTGCCCTCTAACTCCTATTAAAAGGGCGCGCCCAGGGCGTGGTGCAAAAGCTTTTAGATATGAAGTATGGAGACGTACATCCTCATTCATTAAATTTTTACCTTGTAGAAAAACTGTAAGCTTAGTAGACCGATTCATTTTCATAGTATAACCAGCAGTTAGATTTATCATCGTGTACCCACGAGTACTTGTTTCTGCAGCTGCAACTTTATTTTGTTTTAATACATGGGTAGTCATTAAATTAAGTTTCCAAGGACCAGATCTATGATTCCACTCTAGCCCGAACCTTTGTGGAGTAGTGCGGGGAACATTGCCTCCATTATGATTTAGTCTTGCCCGTACATAATCTGTAAACAAACGTAAGTCTAGTACCTTAGGCTTAAAAATAAATTTTACCTCTGCTTCTACGCCATAAAAAGTTGCACCTCTCTGAGTAACATTCTGAACTAGAAGCTCTCCATCTGGGTCTACAGACCCTTCTTCATCAACACGGTCTGCGATACCATTACTATCAGCATCCGCGTTAGCCCAGTATATATAGTTCTCATAATAGTTATAAAAGAAATTGGTCTGCCATCTTATCCCACCCGAGGTTTTACTCAATGTAAAATCAAGATTATTTGAGGTTTCTTTTTTAAGTCTCTGGCTGCCAGTTTGGAATGTTTCTGTGGCATGGTGCGCACCACTTGTGTAGAGCTCTTCTGTTGCCGGTGCACGCTGCCCTCTCGTTCCAGTGAGTCCGATACTATATCCATCTACAGGTTTCCATTTCCCGCCAATCGATACGCCATAAAGGTCATACTTACGACTATCGTTAGCAGACTTTGGATCTACTGATGCATGCTCATAACGCCCGCCTACATCAAGATGAAAATTATTCCAATGTCGTTCTTCAATCAGAAAAACACTGGTATTTCGTGAGTTTGTTTTTGGTACGATCGTCTCTTCTCCTATTGCAGAAAAATCGCGATCTTTAACCTGGACACCAATTACGCCTTTGAAACCTTTTACTGGTCTATGTGTAAGCTCGGCTCGACTATCGATTCCCTGATTTCTAAAAACCGATCCCAACTCGCCTGAACTTTCAAACTCTGAATGCCGGTAATCACTATACCCCATCTTCACTTTCAATTTTTCAAAGCCAATGACAGGACGGTTTAATTCTCCAGCTATATCATAACGATTCTTTACAAGATCAATCCTCGGAGCCTCTTCACTGGGAATACCATATTTACTTTCCGATCGTGAAAGTGACCCCCCTATATATCCTCTTGAGCCTAAAATTGAGCCACCAATGGACCCTCCTCCCGAATTTGTACCGCTATTCTTGACCTTACCTCTTTTGCCGTGGTCTGGTTCATTTCTATTTTGATTTCCAGGAATACCGTAATCATTAGTTTTTCTTCTGAAACCACTGGCGTTTAACGATATATGATTACCAATACTTCCACTTGCATTAAAAGATCCTGATTTCTCTTGTGTAGATGTATTTCCACGCGCTCCAAAAGTACCAGTTAATTTCTTAAATATCCTCCTAGGAATCTTGTCAGTAACTACATTAACTACCCCGCCTATTGCACCCCCTCCATACATGAGTGTTGATGGGCCGCGTAGGATCTCTATTTTTGAGGCATTAATTGATTCAGCTGTGACAGCATGATCTGCGCTGAGAGACGAAACATCCAGCGTATCTATACCATTTTCCAAAATCATAATTCGTGGGCCATCCAGCCCCCGAATAAGTGGTCTACCCGCTCCAGGCCCAAAAGAACTAGAAGCAACACCGAGTTCTCCTGATAGAGTATCTCCCAGACTTGTTTCTTGTTTATATCGTAATCGATCACCTTCTAATACGGAAACTGGCTGCGCCATATCTAATTCAGAATGATTCCCAAATGGGCTGGCCATTATTGTAACTTCTGGTAACGCTGTTTCTTTATGATTATCATCAGCTTGTACATTTTGAATACTTAGTTTCATACAAACTAAAACTAAAACTAAAACAGCTAATTTTTTTAATACTGCCAAAACAGGCTCTGCTTTATACCAAACAAAATATCTGGTTCTCATAAGCAAAAAATAATGAATTAATAGCAACATAGTTGCATTAATTAAGGAAACACCTTTTAGACTTTGTAACACTATAACCCCCACATCAAACAATTACGTAAGTTATGGTTTAAATGCATTATCTCAATAAAAGGCAATGCATCCAGACCACCAGATCAAAAACAAATTGAGCTGAAACTATGCTAGCGGGGGCGCCCGTTTGAGGTATATCGATAAGAAGTGAAGATGAACATGTCCCCTTCTTAATTCGCGCAACCATCCCTGTTTCATTAGATCAACAGAGAAAATAGTCAGGATTAAGAAGATAATGCTAAATGCAGTTAAGGCCAAACAATCAAGACATAGTTGATCAAGATCAGTGTCTTCCTGATCATGATTGTTATCCACCTGAGATAGATTAATAATATCCGTGTCATTAACATGTGTTAATTCATGTGCCGCTTGGAAGACAGGCACCGATATGATAGCTATGGCTAGAATAAGGTATAGAGAACTTCTTCGTATCATTACAGATCTTATTAGTATTAATTAAATTATGCGCACTCGGCACACAGCCCCTTTACAGTCAACTCTACTTCATGAGACTGGTAGCCTGGTGGCAAAGGTGAGCTATATTTTGCCTTTACATCGCTTAGACATGTAACTGCTGCACAAATCGAACATTTAAAATGAGCGTGCTGGTGTAAGCCCGTATAAATATTAGTACGAAAGCGCCATTTCCGGTCACCACTTATTACCTTATGAGCCAGATCTTTTTTATTTAACCACTCAAGGATACGGTAAAGTGTGACTCGATTAATCGCACTGTCATCACCTAATTTTTCTTCAATTTCATGGTGTGAGATAGCCTTCTTCTCAGCAAGCAAAATACCAAGAACAAGAACCCTTCCACGAGTTATTCGATCACCGGTATGGCGGATCATTTCTTCCGCCTGTTCATAGAAATTAGTTAGCATTTTATTTTACGCAACTTAGTTGCATTTAATATAAACGTTTAACCTAAAAATTGCAAGCCACTTGTCTCTAAGAAAAAAGGAAACTCCGAAAGATGCTGAACCAGCAGAAAATAGCGTCACATTATAAATATAATAAAGAAGAGAAGTACTATGTACTGATATTATCAAGACAAATGAAGCAAGCTAGATCGATTACTACTATTTTACAAAGGTAGTCTCAAGAACGCACCGAAAAATTCCTTTACCATTTTCTTCGATGCATACATGGCCACTGATAATTAGAAAGAATAGTTATCAACACTATTATAAGGATAATTATCTCTCAATAACTTACTGAAAACAGAGTAAGATTTATTTGAGCATGGTTAAATATAGTAAACTTAATTTTATTCTTCTGAAGATTTACGGCTGATTTCCTTGTCCACAGTAACTGTGGATAAGTTTGTGGATAAACTGCATTTAAAGCTGTTAAGGTACCATTTAATAAGGATATTTATTAATTAGATTAAATTTTAAACTAAGAATTTATTCTTTAAAAACAAGTGGTTATTTTAACAATCAAGACCCATGCGGGTTTGCGCCATATGTTTATGCAATAAAGGCATTAAGTGTGGACTACTACGTAGAATCTCTATCTAGCTGTACCTCTATATGAACCTATATAGACACATTGATCCAATTTGTCGTCTGACACACAGGTATTTTGACCCGTCGATATTTATTCTCGATAACTGACAGGAAATGTCTGGCTCTTTGGTGTAATGAGAAGAAAGCCTACCTTAAGGGGGAAAATAAGAAGACAAAGACTTTCAATAATAATTAATATATGAAGAGAAGGTAATAATTAAACTTAGAAATAAAATTGTTAACGGACTATTTAGACTAAAAAATTAAATATGATTAATCGGTAGAACAATCCTTAGTCATTACTAACAAATTTACTTAAAAATCTAATTCTTATCAGCAGCAGCAGCAGCAGCAGCTCCCATCAACTGCGCTTTCGATTTTCTACCAGGGGCTGCAGGAGGAATATACCCAGCTATCCGGCAACTGGTTCCTTCAATTGTCTTCCCCTTCTCATGCCTAATTAGATGGCATGTCATTATCTCTCCCTTCGTAGCAAGCTCTTCCAAATGAAGACGAACATTAGCGAGAGAAATGCCTGTAGCGGTAGCAATCTCCATATCAAGCTTTTCACCATTCTTTTTCAGGTACTGTAGAATTTCATCCATAGGTTCATCACTAAAACATTTTTGGTGGATAGGTCTCTAAATTGTATCTATGATACTGCCAATTAATTTATAAAAATTTTCTGATTATATTCAGACAACCATGAATAGCTTCAAAGAGGAGCTGCTAACCCTTATACAAATTAAATCTGGAAGCCTATAATTCTACCATATTTTTATTTATCTGAGTAATGTGTTCTCTTTATATCAGCAAAGATCAGGCCGATTGATTCATTGCTACTAACATCATACTAGTGTATCTCACAAAAAATAAAGAGAACTAGGTTAGACAAATACTCTAAGCGGGCTTAATAGGTGAGACCATAAAGAGATGGCTGCTGATAAGCAATTTCATTGAAACAACCTGCTCCAGAATAGCTCGCACGCATGAAAATATATCCATTATATTTTGCTCAAGTGTTAGGCTGCCCCTAAATTGTAATAATAAAAATTAAAAAATCACGAGTTATCATAAATGATAGTTTGTTCCTAGCAACCTTAAAATACTCTTCTAAGTTTTCTATGGCCTCAGGATCAAAGAAAATAATTATCGCAGCACTGATAGGCAATGCGCTAATTTCTATAACGAAATTTATTGCCGCAAGCATAACTGGCAGCTCTGCTATGTTATCAGAGGGAATTCATTCTGTAGTAGACACGGGAAATCAAATTCTTCTTCTTTACGGATTAAAGCGCGCAGCACAGCCTGCCAGTTCACAGTTTCCATTTGGGCATGGAAAAGAAATATATCTATGGAGCTTTGTTGTTGCCATTCTAATCTTTGCTGTTGGTGCTGGAGTTTCAGTTTATGAGGGCATTTATCATATCCGCCATCCCTCCGCACTACATGATCCTACAATTAACTATATTGTGCTTGGACTTGCTATGATTTTTGAAGGAGGCGCTCTGTATTTTGCCTTGAAAGAATTTAATAAAGTCAGGGGATCATACAGCTATGTTGAAGCTGTCCAACGAGGAAAAGATCCCTCTATGTTCGTGGTTCTATTTGAAGACTGCGCTGCTATGCTTGGATTATTTGTTGCGCTTGCAGGAATCATATTGGCGCAAATTACGGGAAATTCATTATGGGATGGAGCCGCCTCTGTCATTATCGGACTAATTCTTGCTTTCACTGCTGCTTGGCTGGCGCATGAAACAAAAGGTCTCCTGATCGGAGAAGCCGCAAATAAAGACATAGTGGAGGGCATACATAAAATTGCATCAAAGCAAGAATCAATTGAGAAAATAAATGAGATTCTTACACTACATATGGGTCCAGAATTTATTCTGGTTAATATGAGTATCTCTTTCAAGGGTCATCTGCCTGTTGGTAACATAGAAAAAGCAATAGAAATTATCACAAAAAATATTAAAGAAGAATTCCCTATAGCAAAAAAAGTATTTATTGAAGCTGAACCAGCCAAATTAGAACCTAATAAAGACTCAATCTAATTCCGCAACATTTGGACCATGTACTAAATACCAATAAAACTCTTTTGCGACAATCTGTCGCACTCAAAATTTATAAGAATTTATGCTAGAATCTCCAGCCAATTTGATAAGTTAGACATTTATTGAGTTGGTTTGCCTGACTTAATTAATTTGATTTTAACTAAGCTTTAAGGAGCATACACTTGATGTTAAGAACACTATTTACGGCGTTACTATCCTGTAACCTTTTCTTCTTCTCTTCTGTTTTATTCGCAGAAGAGCCTATTAAACCGATTAAAGCAGCCGCACCTAAAGATAAGGGGATGGTTGAGCTAGGAAAAATGCTATTTTTTGATCCGCGCCTATCTAAATCTGGATTTATTTCCTGTAATTCTTGTCATAATCTAAGCATGGGGGGGACAGACAATATAAAAACCTCTATAGGACATAAATGGCAACAAGGTCCTATTAATGCGCCAACAGTACTAAATTCCAGTATGAATTTAGCTCAATTCTGGGACGGTCGTGCCAAAGGCTTAAAGGAACAGGCAGGAGGACCAATTGCCAATCCCGGTGAAATGGCATTTACTCATAAGCTAGCTGTAGATGTTTTACATTCCATTCCACAATACCGTGGTCGTTTTAAACAAGTATTTGGAGCAGAAAAGATCTCTATAGATATGGTAACGGACGCTATTGCTGCATTTGAAGAAACTCTAGTTACACCTGATTCAAGATTTGACAAATGGCTTAAGGGCGACAAAAAAGCTATTAATCAAGCCGAGCTAGAAGGTTATAAATTATTTAAAGAAAGTGGCTGCGCTTCTTGCCACCATGGTACAGCTGTTGGTGGAGCCTCTTTCCAAAAACTGGGAGTTCTCGCCCCCTACAAAACTGCAAGTAAGGCAGAGGGACGCAAAGAGGTAACCGGCAAAGATGCAGATCGTTTTGTATTTAAGGTGCCGACTCTTCGTAATATAGAACTAACTTATCCCTATTTTCATGATGGCGCAGTAGCCACCTTAGAAGAGGCAGTAAATAAAATGGGCCAGTTACAACTAGGAGTTGATTTTAGTACTGAAGAAAATGCTAAGATCGTGGCATTTTTAAAAACATTAACTGGAAAGCAACCTGATTTTAAATTGCCAGCCCTTCCACCTTCCGTAAATGAAACTCCGAGACCCGTACCATTTGATTAATGTATTAGAATAGGTCTACTCTAAATACAATTGGCAACCTTAAGGTTGCCAATTGTCCTTTAGGTAAGACAAATCAAATAAATTAATATGAATAAACTATTATTAATTCTAATTCTGACAATCATCAGCAATAATGTATTAGCAGATTGGACACTTGTGCAAACTGGGAAAGAGTCCGATGAATATGTCGACTCAGCAACTATCCACATATCAGGCAATCTAGCCAAGATGTGGAGCCTGACAAATATCTCAAAAAATATAGAAAATATAAGGCCGGGGGAAAATGCTTTTGCTGTTAAAACAGTGCGCGAATATGACTGCAAAGAGCATAAAACCAGAGCACTTTTTGTTGCTTGGTATAACGATTATATGGGAACTGGTGGAATTGAGCGTTCGTCTGAAAGTCCTGATGCAAAGTGGAAAGAAGTAACACCAGGTATCAGAGAGTCTAGCTGGAAAATAGCATGTGGAAAATAGATTAACTCAGAGTTTTAGTATGGAGGACTAAACTGCTTATTATTTAAATTATATTTATTCTTACCCCAACATTGACCGCCTTCAAAAGTAGAAGATATTACGCTTCTATCCTGAATTTCAAATGTAGTTTCGCAGGTAATTCTTTCTTCTATCAAACCAAACATAGCTGTATCTGATTTAGAGTACATTAGAAATCTACTGTCTCCAGACCCATGAATCTTAGATGGGATCCCCCACGTTCTGATTAATTCAGCTTCAGGTATTCCATGATAAGACTCGACTATGCTGTTATAGCCTGTAAACGTTGCGCAGCCAGATAATATAAACGCAAATACTATTATTCTCATCGTTATTAATTGCAACCCTATTAGTCACAGTTATTTTTCGCGAGCAGTTGTATATTACTAAGAACCAACTTTTAGTATAAAGCAGATATTTTATGAACATCTTACGCCAAAAGTAAAAAATTATTAGCAATTCAAAAAAATGAGCAGGCTGTTAAGCCTAACTCATTGAATTAATGGTGGCGAATCAGGGATTTGAACCCCGGACCAACGGATTATGATTCCGCTGCTCTAACCACTGAGCTAATTCGCCACTTGAAACCACCTTTACTAAAAACGCCCTATGATTATAGAGAACATCATCAGGGCGCTAATTGTAACCCGAAATAAACTTGTTTGGCACTGTTACTGTGTGTGCATTTAGGCGATATAAAAATTTAACACGATTATTTTACAATACTCCTACAGAATTTCTGCATTCCATCTTGGCATTAAATCAGCCTTGCTTTATCGCGACATATGCTAAGCACCTGTATAATCTATTTATGAAATTTGATGTTGTAATCATTGGGGGTGGAATTGTTGGCTCAGGCTTGGCCCTGGCACTTAAAGATAGCGGCCTAAATATAGCATTGATCGAATCACGCCCCCCCTCTACCTTTCCTGACGATAAAAGCTGGGATAATAGAATCTATGCAATTAGCCCTGGTAGTGTCTCATTTCTAGAAGATCTAGAAATTTGGACGGAAATTAACAAAGATCGAATTACTCCAGTCTATAACATGGATATATTTGGTGATGATGATTCTGCACGTCTAGATTTCAGTGCTTACGATGCAGGAATGACAGAATTAGCATTTATAGTTGAGAACCGACAACTGCAAACAGCGGCATGGAATGAACTGGAAAAACAGAGTGCAAAAATAAAAATCTTCTGTCCTATACAATGCACTTCCATAGAATGGGATGAAACTCACGCTAGTGTTCAGCTGTCAGATGGACAGTTATTACAGACAGCGCTGGTTATTGGTGCAGATGGTGTAAATTCGTGGGTACGAAATCAAGCAAAAATTGAAGTATCGCAACACTCATATCAACAAAATGGAATTGTAGCAAATTTCAGCACAGGATTATCTCATCAGAATATTGCCCGTCAATGGTTCCGTCGTGATGGGATACTCGCCTTATTACCTTTACCTAACAAAATGGTATCTATGGTGTGGTCAGCTGATGAAGAACAGTCTATTCGTCTAAATAGCTTATCCGAGTCAGAGGTATGCCAACAGGTTGAAGAGGCCTCTAGTCATGCCTTGGGCAAACTACAACTCATTACTAAACCTGTTTCTTTCCCACTAAACTCTGTACATGTAAAGAATTTGGTGGGCCCTCGTCTCGCACTTATAGGAGATGCTGCTCACGGCATTCACCCTCTTGCTGGGCAGGGTGTAAATCTTGGCCTACGTGACGCACGTAAATTAGTATCAACTATTATTGAACGGGGGGCCAGATCTGATTGTGGCGATTATATGCTGCTCCGCCATTACGAGCGGGCGCGAAAGGAAGATATTCTGGCGATGGAGTTTACTACAGATAGCTTACAAAAATTATTCAGCAATAAAAATCCAACGCTTACTCGCCTACGTAATTTAGGACTAGGCCTCACTAACGAATTCCCATTATTAAAAAAACGTCTCATACAACATGCACTAAATTAAGAAATTAATATAATTATTCATAAATTTGACTACGCGCCATGCACATTAAAATACTACTCTCCTCTCTACTGATATTTATATTTTCTAGCGTAGCGAGCGCGGATGAAGAATCATTAAAAAAATCACTCATCCCTTATTTCCCCAATGAAAAAATCGAAATACTAAAGAAGATTCCTTCTCTACAATTATATGAAATTACGATTGGAGATAGGATTTTTTATGTTGATGAAAGAGCAAAATACTTTTTTTCTGGCCATCTGTTTGATTTAAAAAATGAAAAAAATCTCACTGAAGAACGCTTACAAGAAATAAGAAACGCGAGAAAGGTGGACATTAATTCTCTACCCCTTGAATATGCAATTCAAGAAGTTAAAGGAAATGGAGAACGTAAACTTGTTATTTTTTCTGATCCTAATTGCGGCTACTGCAAGCGCCTAGAAAAAGAGTTGATTCATATTAACAATGTCACTATTTACACATTCCTCTACCCGATTCTCAAGGGGTCCAAAAGAATTTCTGAAGCAATATGGTGCTCAGATGACAAACTAAAATCTTGGAATAATCTCATGATAAATGGCACAACTCCTACCGGAAAAGAGTGTGATGCGCCAATTGATGCACTCCTTAAAATTGGGAAACAGCATGGATTCAATAGTACTCCGACAATAGTTTTCGCTAATGGAAAAACTGTACCGGGAATGATATCTGCAGAAATAATTGAGAAGAAACTAAATGAATCTACAAACTGATTAGGCAGGAAGAATCACTTATGGAATTAGATTTTTCTGCCCATAATTAGTTGGCATGAGTACCCACATTTTTCCGGTTTGTTTCATTTTTCCAGCCTGGTCTGCAGCCTCTTTTCCAAAGCCCCAAAAAAAATCTCCACGAACACCACCTTTGATGACGCCACCGGTATCTTGAGCTATCATTAGCCGATCAAGTCTCTTACTACTATTAGGCCATGTAGTTGAAAGAAATACTGGCGCGCCCTGTGGGACAGCACGAGGATCAATTGCAAGGCTTCTTCCTCCAGTTAAGGGAACCCCAAGCGCCCCAATTGGCCCAGATATGCCTGCAGGTAGTTCACGAAAAAAAACATAGCTTGGGTTCTGATGTAGCAGTTCATTCAATTTTTTAGGGTTCCTTATACCCCAGGCTTTAATCCCTTGCATAGAGGCCTTAGCCAAAGGCAGCTCCCCGCGTTTAACCAGTAATTTTCCAATAGATTGATAGGGATGGCCATTTTGATTATGGTAACCTACTCGCACAATTTCACCACTGTCCATTTCTATCCGTCCTGACCCTTGAATTTGCAAGAAAAATAACTCAACAGCATCCTCAACCCATAAAAGTTCATGCCCTTGTAAAGGAGATGGGTCACTCTCGATCTCTGCACGACTGTAATAGGAAACTATTTTTTGACCTTCCAGTCTCCCCCTTAACCGCAAATGTTTAAGCTTTGGGTGTGCATTTCCCAAGTCTACAACAAGTAACTCTTTAGGCACCTTATAGAGAGGAAAGCGATATCGATCTGATAATTTACGACTGCCTTTTAATAAGGGCTCATAATAACCAGTAATGAGGCCATCGCTGCTACCATTAGGATTTAATACTTGATATGGCTTAAAATTATGTTCAAAGAATTTATGTAATATAGCGTTATCATCTCTCTGTACTGAGGCCGCAAGTTCGCAAGGTTCCATCCATAGCTTCTGATTCCTTAAAACTCTACAGCTCTGTAAAAAAGCATCTAAAGCCGAACGAATGTCGTCACCTCTCCACCCAGGCAATGTATTCCAATTAGTTACTTTTAATGTTGCCACATCTGGCGAGACAACATGAGGCGGAATAATTCGCGAGACAACATGAGGCGGAACTACTGGTGTGAGCGACCCTTTTGGATCAGAAAAAGGAATTATTGGCTTAGTTGAGCACGCACTGAGAAACACTATGAGTGCAGCACCAAAAAATCTTAATTGGTTTTTCATTGAATATTAGTTAAAGTTGTACTTTATAAATATACAGGAATCATTAAAAAATGTGGGTAATACTATTGGAAATATTTGTAGCAGTAACATTAGCATTCATTATCATATGGTGGACTGTCCCTCGAAAGAAAAATGAAAAGAAAAAAGACTGATATTAAGTATTAGAATACCCCTGACCTATTAGCACCTACAGATACAATTTAAGCTCATTTATGACTTCCTGTTAAGGAGCATAATAAATCTCTATTCTCTTATATTTGCCACCAGATTAATTCTGCATAAAGAATTTAATAGTAAGCATTCCCAGTACTGTCATCACCAGTGAACCAAAAAGATGAGAAGAAATTATGGCGAAAGCCCAGCTATACTGCTCTCGTAATAACAACGTAACAGTTTCAACAGAGAATGTAGAGAAGGTAGTCAGCCCACCTAAAAAACCAGTAATAATAAACAACCGAGCCTCTGTAGGTACTGTGGTGTTTTGAAAAAAATATTCGGCTGCTATACCAATGAAATAGCAACCAATCAGATTTGCCGCCAGAGTACCCAAAGGAAGAGTCGGGAAAATAGCGTTTAACATCAAGCCAAATCCCCAGCGAAGCCACGCTCCCAATGCCGCACCCACTCCTATTGCAATTAACGCGTAGACACCCATTCGCTACCCAGAAATTAATAATCTTTGAAGATACAGTAATGATAAGTACTGATTATCATATCAGAACCCACATAAAGCTCATGCAGGCATAGCCCTTAATTCTTATTCTCTCGTAACATTTCAGCTGCATGTTTACGGGTAGTCTCTGTAATTTTCACACCACCCAACATGCGAGCAATTTCTTCTATTCTTTCCTCATCCTTAAGTACAGTAACATGGCTCAGAACATTTCCACCATTATCCGAATCACCAAATTTAGCCACCTGCCATTGCTGATTACCTGCAGAGGCAACTTGCGCCAAATGTGTAACACACATCACCTGACGCTCTATCCCTAATTTTTTTAAAAGTCCTCCGACAATCTCTGCGACTCGCCCACCTATACCTGCATCAACCTCATCAAATATCAACGTTGGCACTGCGCTAACCTCACTAGTAATTACCTGTATCGCGAGACTTATACGAGACAATTCTCCACCAGATACAATTTTTGCTAAAGGGCCCAGGCTCATCCCCTGATGAGGAGACACTTCGAACTCAATTTTCTCCATACCATGAATATTTCCTTGCTCCAAAGGCACCTGCTTGACTGAGAATCTTCCACCTTCCATCGCTAAAGTCTGCATAGCAACAGTAACCTGCTGAGTAAGCTTCTGGGCCGCGCCGTCTCTCACTGTACTCAATTTTTTAGCAAGCTTTAGGTATATATCTTTAGCAATTGCCTCCTCCTTTATCATCGCTTTGCCATCACCAATTTGATTAAGTCCATCTAATTTATTAGTAAATATTTTTAATACATTAGGTATTTCATCCGGGACAACACGATATTTTCTGGCGGCAGCATGAACAACAGTTATCCGCTCTTCCATTTCTTGCAAAACTTTTGGATCTAGATCAAGGCCCTGCTTATAACGTTCCAACTCATAGACTGTTTCTTGTAATTGAATTTGCGCAGAATCCAGCATATCAAGCATACCTTTTAAGTCGGCATCGTATTGGAGCAAACCTTTTAAATGAGAGACCACTAAATTAATCTGAACAAGAGATGCAGATTCACTCTCTGATAAAATCTCTAGGCATTTATGAACAGCCTCTATTAGGCTTGCGGAATGAGCTAATCTACTATGATCAGACTTAAGGGTCTGCCACTCATTAGGGGAAAAATTTAATGACAAAAGCTCTCGGCTTTGTAATTCTAGCTCCTCTCGTTCCTGCTCAAAGGAGGTGGTATTCTGCTCCCATTCTATACGTCTCTTTTGTAAGCCCTGCCAACGAAGAAAACTAGTAGCCACCTCCTTTACAAGCTCACGACCTCCAGAAAATCTATCTAATAAGTCCCGTTGCTCTTCAGTACGTAATAATGATTGATGCTCATGCTGTCCATGTATATCAACTAGTTTTTCCCCTGCCATACGTAGTTGCTGTAGGGTGGCAGGACGACCATTAATAAACCCACGGGAACGCCCGCCAGCTTCTATGATCCGACGCATTAAGCATATATTTCCTTCATCCCCATGCCCTTCTAGATCATTTTCGCGTAACCAACCCAGTAATTCTGGAGATTCGCTCACATCAAACTCTGCACTTATCTCAGCACGCTTACTACCATTGCGCACCTGACCTGCATCGCTGCGTTCACCTAATGAAAGTGAAAGTGCGTCTATCAAGATCGATTTACCTGCTCCAGTTTCTCCTGTAAGAACAGTAAATCCTTGGCAAAACTCCACCTCCATCCTATCAACAATAACAAAATCTCTAATGTTTAAGAACCTTAGCATAGTGATAAATAAACGGCTTGTTTTTAAGAAAACCCACTCCATCCAAGCTTCTCTCGCAACATACGATAGTAGCTGTGACTAGAGGAGTGAAGTAATCTTGCAGTGTGAGGGGATCGTCGAATTACTACCTTGTCACTTTTATTTAAATTAAAATGAGAGTGGCTATCTGAATGGATACGAGCACCTTCAGCACGGTGCATCAGAATTTCAACCGTAGCCTCGGGCCCTACTACAATGGGTCGGTTACTTAATGTATGCGGGCTAACTGGTACCAAAGCAATCAAATCGAGTCTGGGATGTAAAATCGGCCCCCCACATGATAGGGCGTAAGCTGTAGAACCTGTAGGAGTAGCGACTATCAGGCCATCTGATCGTAAAGAATATACATATTCTCCATCAATATGTACTTCAAACTCAATCATGCCTCTACCATTCCCCCTATTTACAGCCACGTCATTGAATGCTAAAGCACTAAATAAACTATCTTTACCACGTATCACTTCAGCAGAAAGTAACATCCGCCTCTCAGTAACATAATTACCTTCAAAAATAGAACTTAAAGTCTCTAGCATGGCCTCAATAGAAAGGTCTGTGAGAAACCCAAGCCGACCTTGGTTGATACCAACCAGCGGCACATCAAAAGGAGCCAGCCGACGTGCAATATTGAGCATGGTGCCGTCACCACCTAGAACAATTGCCAAATCAACCTTCACACCAATTTCATCTAAAGTCAGTATGGGATATTTTTTTTCAGAAATATTTGACGCAGTAAGACTATCTAATACCACAATAAGATTGCGGCTTTCTAGAAACTTTCCTAGACGCAGAAGTGGCGCCATAATTTCAGGATTCTTATACTTACCAATTAGAGCTATAGTTTTAAATAAAGAATTCATTACAAAGTTAAATACAAACCAACCATAATATAAATTTAGTGGAGCTTCTTTCATGATTAAACCATATTGGGCATCACGTGACAAAGAATTCAAATTCAGAATAAACAATTTTTTTTACTTATCCTTTGGTCCAAGACCCTCAGTCCTCGTGTAAAATATTTAAATGCTTAATGAACGCGCCAAAATCTTACTAAAAACATTAATTGAACTCTATATAAGAGAGGGTCATCCAGTAGGATCTCATTCGCTTTCCAAATTCCCAGGATTGAATCTAAGTCCTGCTACCATACGTAATGTTATGGTGAACCTTGAGGAAATGGGTTTTGTTAGCAGTCCCCATACCTCCTCTGGACGAATCCCTACTCCACTTGGCTATCGGTTATTTGTGGACACCTTACTGGTTGTAAAGCCTCTTGACTCTATTGAAATTCATCATCTAGAAAATAAATTACCTCCGAATACTCCATCTCGCTTGATTAATTCAGCATCTCAGTTATTGTCTGAATTAACACATTTTGCAGGCATAGCTGTAACCTCTAAACACAACAATACAGTATTTCGTTATATTGAATTCATGACCTTATTTGAAAAACGAGTTCTACTCATTATTGTCACTCCTGAAGGCGATGTACAAAACCGAATAATTTTTACTGATAAAATATATAGTCAAACAGAATTAATAGAAGCTGCTAACTTCATCAACCAAAATTATGCTGGCTGCGCATTAAAAGAAATTCGGAGTCGTCTCCGTAACGAGCTGAAGAAATTACATCGTGACATGAGTAGTCTTATGACCGCAGCTATTGAAGCAAGTAGTGAAGCAATTAATGATAGTAGTGAGACTATGGTGGTGGCGGGTGAACGCAGACTACTTGATGTGCAAGATTTATCAAGTAATATGGTAAGCTTAAAAGAGCTATTTAATTTATTTGAGCAAAAAACTGCGTTACTACGATTATTAGAATTTAGCCGAAAAGCACAAGGCGTGCAGGTATTTATTGGAGGCGAATCAGATATGGCGACTCCAAATGAAGTTAGCGTTATTACTGCACCCTACGAGGTAGATGGAAAAACTATTGGTACAGTTGGCGTGATTGGTCCTATTCGAATGGCTTATGAACGCGTTATTCCAATTGTAGACGTAACAGCTAAGCTGCTTTCCAACGCGCTATCCCACCATTAATTAGCTGATGCGACCCATCTATACTGTTTTAAATTCCATATTTTAAATATCATTAAAATGAACCCAATGTCTTCTCAATCTAATTACCAACATGGATCTTCTAGTAAGACTGGTATCTTGCTCGTAAATCTTGGCACTCCAGATGCCCCGACCACAAAAGCTCTAAAACCGTACCTTAAGGAGTTTCTAAGTAATTCAAGAGTAATTGAAATTCCTAAGTGGGTCTGGTGGCCAATACTAAACATTATCATCCTAAATACTCGCCCCAAGAAATCTGCAGAGAAGTATGCTTTAGTCTGGACAGAAGAGGGTTCACCGTTGAGAGTCCATACTGAGCGACAGACCAAATTGTTGCTAGAGCTCATTGGAGAGCGTATGAAACCAGCCCCATTGGTAGAGTATGCTATGAGCATAGGAAATCCATCTATTTCAGAAGTACTAGCACGAATGAAACAACATGGTTGCGAACGTATCCTAGTATTGCCGCTCTATCCTCAATATGCAGCTAGCAGCACTGCAGCAGCACTTGACGGTGTATTTGACCAATTAAAAAAAATGCGAAATGTCCCAGCTATACGGACAGTCAAACATTATCATGACCATCCTGGTTATATTAGCGCTCTTGCACAAAATGTACGTGATTATTGGATGAAGAATGGAGAACCAGAGAAGCTGGTCATGAGCTTCCACGGTGTACCGCGATTCAGTTTGGACAAGGGAGATCCTTATCACTGCGAATGCCAGAAAACAGGAAGACTTCTAGCCGAAGAACTTAATTTGGATGCAGAAAGATTCCAAATTTGCTTTCAGTCCCGTTTTGGCCGGACTGAATGGTTAAGACCATATACAGCAGAAATACTAGAACAACTTGGTAAGAACAATACTAGAAGAATCGATGTAATTTGTCCCGGTTTTGTTTCTGACTGCCTTGAAACGCTTGAAGAAATAGCAATAGAAGGAAAGGCCACCTTCATTCAAGCTGGAGGCCAAGAATTTCATTACATCCCTTGTCTTAATGAACGTGACGACTGGATACATGCCTTAACTGATATCGCTCTCACTAATTTAGAGGGTTGGATTGGCTTAGAAGACTCAAAGGAAAGTACCGAGCAATCACGGAAATTAGCTATTGAAATGGGGGCAGAAAAATAATACGAAAAATTAGTGCAAAGATCCTAACGGTTCTCTGCTGTATATGGTTCCATTCAATGATCACCTTGGCTTTTATTCTTTCTGTTTTTCTCAAACCAGATTCGAACGAATTGTATAATGCCTGGAATTATTGAAATAAAAACGATCCCAAGGATGAAGAAAGAAAGATTATCCTTAACTATAGGTACATTTCCAAAGAAATAACCACCAAAAACAAAGAAATTAATCCAAAATAAGCCCCCAATTGCACTATATGACATAAAAATCGTATAAGTCATATGTCCAATACCTGCAACAAATGGTGCAAAAGTACGAAAAATTGGTAGGAAACGAGCAAATATTATAGTCTTGCCGCCATGCTTCTTATAAAATAAATTGGTTCTATCTAGATGCTTGCGATTTAATATGCGCGAGTCAGTCCGTGAAAAAATCTTGGGCCCTAAATAACGCCCGATCCAATAATTTGTATTATCTCCTGCGAAGGCTGCAAGCATTAGAAGCATCACCAGAAACTGCACATCCATTACACCATTTGCTGCAACTGCACCTGCAACAAACAACAGAGAGTCTCCTGGTAGGAAGGGCATTATAACCAACCCAGTCTCACAAAAAATAATCAAAAACAATACAAGATAAACCCAACTCTCGTAATTTTCAATCAACCAGACAAGATGGCGGTCTAAATGCAGAACGATATCGATGAAGCCGGTAAGAAGTTCCAAAATATCCCAATAAAAAAACGTGACAAATCAATAACTAAATTAAGGTACAGCTTCTTCTTTTGTCTCTTTTTTTTCTATTTTAACAAGATCTTCACGTGTAACACCCAGTAGCATGACTATAGGACTTGCTACCAGCACCGCAGAATATATACCGAAACAAATGCCAATAGTAAGCGCTAAAGCAAAGTAATGTAACGCCTCACCGCCAAAAAAAAGCATTGAGCATACTGCCATCTGAGTGCAGCCATGGGTAATAATAGTGCGCGACATAGTACGGGTAATTGCATTATCAATAACCTGCTCTACTGAAGCCTTACGCATTTTACGAAAATTTTCACGTATACGATCAAATACTACTACCGATTCATTTACCGAATAACCTAGAATTGCTAGTACTGCAGCAAGTACTGTTAATGAAAATTCCCACTGAAAAAAAGCAAAGAAACCAAGAATTATTACTACGTCATGCAAATTAGCAATAATAGCGGCAACACCAAACTTCCATTCAAAACGCATAGCAAGGTATGCAATGATTCCTAATGAAACAATCAGCAGGGCAAGCGCACCATTCTCAACTAATTCCTCACCCACTTGTGGACCAACAAACTCTACTCGACGCATTTCTACTACACTGTCTTCCTGACGCAATGCTTTCATCACAACCTCTGACAGCTGAGCGCTAGATATTTCAGGCTTAGTAGGCAAGCGTATTAGTACATCACTTGAATTTCCAAAATGCTGGACACTAGCATCCGGCATTCCAATACCAGCAAGGGTATTCCGTATTTTATTCAAATCAGCAGTCTGACTGTAGCCAACTTCCATCACCGTTCCACCGGTAAAATCGACACCTAAATTTAACCCCTTAGTAGCGAGAAAAAACACAGCAATAATGAAAGTTAAAAGTGAAATAGTCGTCGTATATTTACCCCAACTCATAAAGGGAATATCACGCCTGAACCTGAAAAACTCCATAGAAAACCTTTAGATTTTTACAAAATTATAGTTACCATCTAATATCACGGATATCATCGCTTGTTACTTGTCGGCTTCCATACCTGCCCAATAGGAACAGTCTCCAATTTTCGACGTTTCCCATACAATAAATTAACTAAGGAGCGTGATACCATGATTGCGCTAAACATCGAAGTCAAGATTCCCAGGCACAGCACTACTGCAAAACCTTTTATTGGACCGGAACCAAAAGCAAATAATGCGATTCCAGCAATTAGGGTGGTAATATTTGCATCCAATATTGTGCCAAATGCTCGTTCATATCCAGCATTAATTGCTGCCTGTGGCGAAATACCAATACGTAACTCATCACGAATACGCTCGTTTATTAGAACATTAGCATCGATAGCCATGCCTATTGTAAGTGCTATTGCCGCCATACCGGGAAGCGTTAAGGTGGCCTGTAAAATTGAAAGAAGAGCGATAAGTAATAATAAATTTACACCAAGTGCAGTTACCGAGATAAAACCAAAAATTAAATAATAAACGGTCATAAAAATAGCAATGGCCGCAAAACCAAATAAAGTAGAATTAAAACCACGAGAAATATTTTCTGCGCCGAGGCTAGGACCTACAGTTCTCTCTTCAATAATATCCATTGGCGCCGCTAATGCACCAGCACGTAGCAACAGTGAAATATCTCTTGCTTCCGAAATAGACATATTTCCTGTAATTTGTACCCGCCCACTAGGTATTTCTTCCTGTATTACTGGTGCAGTAATTACTTCTTTCTGATTTTTCTCAATTAGGAGTATTGCCATACGCTTCCCGACATTTTCTCGCGTCAGTTGCTTAAAGGTACGAGCACCATTACTGTCTAAATTTAAATGTACGGCCGGCCGATTATTGTTATCGAAACCAGGTTGTGCATCATTAATACGGTCTCCCGTTAACATCACCTGTTTCTTTACTAACACAGGCCCGCCACCGCGCTCGGTGTAAAGTTCTGAGTCAGAGGGATTCTGGCCGCTCAATGCTAAGCTCACATCATGCTCCTCATCAACCATGCGCAATTCCAGCGTGGCTGTTCGACCCAGTATATCCTTAGCTTTTGCAGTATCCTGTACGCCAGGTAATTGAACTACTACACGATCAGCTCCTGCTTGCTGAATAATAGGCTCGGCCACACCTAGCTCGTTAACACGATTACGCAGTGTAGTAATATTCTGCTGCACAGCAGAATCCTGCATACGTTTTAATGCTGTTTCCTTAAGAGATACTGCAAGGTGAAACTCATCTTCCAAATCGTGTTCACGCAGGCTTAGATCTTCATAATTATTCTTGATTTCATCATTTGCTTTATCACGTGATTCAAGATCACGAAACTTCACAATAATCTGTGAGCCTTCTCTACTTACTCTCTTATAACGAATCTTCTCTTCTCTCAAGCTGGATCGTATATCAGCGCTAAAACGGTCAAGAGACTTAGAGAGCGCACCTTTCATATCTACCTGTAACAGGAAGTGTACGCCCCCACGTAGATCAAGCCCGAGATACATCGGTAACGCACTGATATCAGTTAGCCACTGAGGAGATTCTGAAAGTAAATTTAGTGCGACTACATACCCTTTGCCAAGCCCTGCCTGCAATATATCTTTTGCTTTGAGCTGAATATCCGTATCTGAGAAACGAACCTTGACACTATTTAGCTCAAATAACATTCCGTTAACCGGTATATTATTCTTCTTTAGAATACCTTCGACCCGTGCAAGCAACGAAGTATCAGCCTTATCAGTAGTACGCATAGGCGAAATCTGAATTGCTGGTGATTCGCCATAAAAATTAGGCAATGTATAAAGCAGTCCGAGCAGAACTGAAATTAAAACAATTAAATATTTCCAGAGTGGATATCGGTTCATGTTATAGGTAAGTACAAATAAAAAGACGATAGGGAAGGAATCGCACTCCTCCTCTTATGTTTCAGTTTCACTATTGTTAGTGTTATTTTTCTTTTCCGTTGTAATTTTCTCAGCTTTATTTTTGTTATTTTTCTTTTTCATTGTACCCTTCAAGGTTTCCTTCTCAATGGTTTTTAAGGTTCCTTTTGGTAGCAGAGTTTGAACTGCTGTCTTTAAAATAAGCATCCCTATTTCCGGGGAAACTTCTAGAACCACATGGCTCTCAGTAATTTTGGTTATCCTCCCTAACTGACCGCCACTAGTTACGACCTCATCACCCTTCTGTAGACCCTCAACCATTGCCTTCTGATCTTTTGTTCGCTTTGTCTGGGGACGAATTACCACGAAGTAGAATATTGCTATGACTAACGCTATCAGAGGTAGCTCCATTAACATACCTGCTCCAGCTGGGGCAGCAGCCTGTGCATAAGCGTCACTAATCAACATAGTATTTCTCCATGGGAGGTTTCAAAGGAGATGCATTTTAGCATGATGCAACGTTAGCCTGAAATTCTTGTACATATTCCCCAAATTGACCACTCTCTATGGCAAGACGAATCTCACTCATTAATTGCTGGTAGTAATACAAATTATGTAACGTATTAAGGTGCGAACCAAGAATTTCGTTAATTTTCTGCAGATGATGTAAATAGGCACGAGTAAAATTGCGACAGGTATAGCAACCGCAATTTTCATCTGGTGGCGCTATGTCCTTACGATATTGGTGATTACGCAATTTGAGCACCCCATTCCGGGTGAATAACCAACCATTACGGGCATTACGTGTTGGCAAAACGCAATCAAACATATCCACACCCTGAGAAACGGCATTGAGAATGTCGGCTGGAGTTCCGACGCCCATCAGATAACGTGGCTTGTTAACAGGTAACTGATGGACAGAATGTTTAAGAATACGTTTCATATCACTCTTGGGCTCGCCTACTGACAGTCCTCCTATAGCATACCCATCAAAATTTATATCCTTCAGCTCCGAGAGAGATAAATCGCGTAAATTCTCATACATTCCACCCTGAATAATGCCAAATAACGCATTAGGATTTCCTCCATCACTATCATGAGCACACCTTGAGCGTTCAGCCCAGCGTAAACTTAACTCCATGGATTTCTTTGCCGTTGGCTCATCTGCTGGATAAGGCGTACATTCATCAAATATCATTACGATATCTGAGTTTAGTGAACGTTGAATACTTATGGACTCCTCTGGAGTAAGAAAGCATGCATCGCCATTTATAGGTGATCGAAATTTTACCCCTTGCTCGGTAATCTCTCTCATTTTCCCCAGACTAAAAACTTGGAACCCCCCTGAATCAGTCAGGATAGGTCTGTCCCAACCCATGAATTTGTGCAACCCGCCGTGTGCATCGATTACGTCCAAACCTGGCCGAAGCCACAGATGAAAAGTATTTCCAAGAACTATATGCGTATTGATTTCCTTTAATTCTTCTGGAGGCATTGCCTTTACCGCACCATAGGTGCCTACTGGCATAAAAGCCGGCGTCTCCACCTTTCCGTGGGCTGACGTTAAAGTTCCACGACGAGCCAAACCTTCACTAGCGTTTATCTGAAATTTCATATTTGTTTTTCTATTAACATAGCATCGCCATAACTAAGAAAGCGGTAGCTCTTGTCTATCGCATGCTGATACGCCTGACATATGTTTTCCGA
>Ga0315321_10000793_pt1 | contig 24056 bp, 24 predicted proteins | sample M180m21515metaG_FD_203464 | JGI IMG/M metagenome (GOLD analysis project Ga0315321, IMG submission 203464) | Ammonia-oxidizing marine archaeal communities from Monterey Bay, California, United States - M1 80m 21515 | ecosystem: Environmental > Aquatic > Marine > Intertidal zone | place: USA...
AAATTATATCTTTATAATTTGTATCATATTCTTTTCTAATGTATTAGAATGATTACTGATTTATCTTGGGTTCCATGGAGAAAATATATTCAAAATCATCAGGTTGAATTTTTTTCTAGCTTTATTAGTAAATCAACTTCAAATATTTTAGAAATTGGAGGTGGTGATGGAATGAAATCAATGCTTCTTGATAAATTAGGATACAATGTAGTTTGTGTAGATGTTGAACCCTGGGAAGAACAATTTTTTCCTATAATTAAAATTAAAAATAATGAATTACCATTTAAATCGAATTCATTTGATGTTATTTTTTCATCTCATGTAATTCCACACGTTGAAGAAAAAAATTTGTTATTTAATGAAATTAATCGAGTATTAAATTCTGATGGTATAATATTACATGAAGTTCCATCATGTTGGTGGAGTTTATTTACAAATTTTTTACATTATTTACAAATTCCAAAATTTATTCTAAAATCTATTTTCAAAAATAAATCTAAAAATAATTTAAATTCTGATAAAAAAATTACTAATTATTCTAAATTATCTGGTTCTAAATTTTTAACTCTTAAAAAATTATTTACACATCCTTTAGGAAATAATCCATCATTTATTCATGAATTATATTATTTTCAAAAATTATCTTGGAAAAAATTTTTTAAAAAAAATAATTATGATATTTTAGAAATTAAAAATAATGGGTTATTTTTTACTGGATTTGGAATTTTTAAGAAGAGATTTTTATTTTTACGATTTATTTTTAGTATTATTTTTCCTTCTGCCTATTATTTTAAATTAAAAAAATCCTCTTAAATTAAAATTTAATTTTAGGATTTTGTTTAACAATATTTAAAAAGTTTTCAGCAATTTTATTCCAATTAAATTTTTTTTCTACAAATACCCTACCTTTCTCTCCCATTTGTTTAGCTTTATTTTCATCATTTAATAAAATCTTTATTTTCTTAATCCAATCTTCATGATCTCCTTTATTGATTAGATAGCCAGTTTCATTTTCTATCATTAATTCTGGAATCCCTCCTACTTTAGTTGCTATAACTGGTTTTTTCATTAATTGTGCTTCTTGAAGTGTTAATGGTGACATATCAATACCACTCATCAATGCATATACATCGATTTCATCTAAAAATTTTCTAACTTTATTTGGATATTCTAAATATCCTAACCATTCAAAATTTTTATATTTTTTTAAAAGTGGAATAATTTTATTTGCATATGGTCCATCTCCTACCCAATAAAACATAACATTTGGCATTGCTTCTAAAATCTTTGGTAGTAAAAGTAATTCTCTTGTTTTACCCCAAATTGTTGCACTTTGAACTAATCCAACACATGGATGTTGTAGTTTCATACCTTCTGTTTTAAACCATTTATCTGGATCAATTCCCTGATAAACTGTATCTATAGATTTTTCAGGGTATTTTTTTTCTACAACTTCTTTTAAATAATTGCAAATTGGAATAATTGATGTTGATTTTTTAAAACATTTTTTTGCTGTTCTATCTTTAAACCATAATACAGTTTTTTTTACTGGATCTTTGTATAATGTTTCTTTTGCCCATTGTATTTCAGACCAATAGTCTCCACGTAAATGAACATAAAGTGGAATATCTGATTCAATTGTAGCAATTCCAAAACGAACTTGTCTATCAACAAATACTAAATCAGGTTTAAATTCTGTTATTAATTTATTAAATTTTTTTTTATTTTGAAACCAATTTTTAATTTGTCTACTTGGAAATCCATCAATTATATCTATATCATGTACTAATTTGTATTCAACACCAAATTTTGTTAATGCTTGACCAAATTCTTCTAAATGAAAAAACTTAGATTTTGATCCTCCAATTAAAATTTTCATAATAATTTCTTTTATTCTGTATATATTATCTTAATTCTTATTTTTATTAGTATTATTTTTATATGATAATGAGATTGCATGAAAATAATTTTCTGGTGTTCCAATATCGATACATTCATTAGAATTCGAAAATTTTAAAGCCATTATATTTTGATTAGATTTTAAAATTTTTTGCATGGCATCTGTTAATTGTAATTCATTTCCAATTCCTGGTTTTGTTTTTAATAATGCATCAAAAATATTTGATTTAAATATGTAAATTGGCATTATAGCAAGATCACTTTTAGGATTTTTTGGTTTTTCTTCTAAATCATGCACTTTGTATAATTCTTTATTTATTTTAGTTGTTGTAGCAATTCCATATGATTTAGGATTTTTAATTTTCTTTGTATAAAAAATAATATCTGGATTATTTTTTTTATGAGCATTAATTAAATTTGAAATATGTTTTGAACCATTTTTTAAATATGCATCTCCTGCATGCACCATAAATGATTTGGAACCAATAATTTCTTTAGCATTTAATACAGCTGCTCCAAATCCTCTAGGTGTATTTTGATTAATCCATACTATGTTAGATTTTTCAATTTTTTTATTAAAATCTTCTAATAAATTATGATATTTACGTTCAAATTGATTTAGATAAAAATCATAATTTTTTTCTGGAGTAAAATGATCTTCAATTGAACGTTTTTTTTTACCTACAATAAAGAAAAAATTTCTTATTCCTGAATCATACAAATTTAAGAAAATATGTTCAATTAGTGGTCTAAGAACTAATTTATTAGAAGATTTTGAAAATACTGGTACCATTTCTTTAGGTTGGTCTTTTGTTAATGTCAATAATCGTGTTCCATGTCCACCTACTGGAATTACAGCAGTATCAATCAATAATGATTTTGAATGTATTTTGTATAAAAATGATCACAAATCTATCATATCACCATTTTCTTAGTTTGAAACTAAATTCACCAATAATTTAATAGAATATCCTTTTTTGTTTTTATACCGTAATAATTATAATATGATAATTAAATTTGAAACTAAACTGATAATTATATGATATTTACTTTATTAAAAAAAATAATTAAAAAAATTGTGGGTCGTCAATTCTATTCATATTTATTAAATACAAAATTTGGAACTAAATTACATGATAGATTACATAATAATTCCTTATCATCTAGAGATTTTTTATTACAAATTCTACCAAAATTTTCTATTGGTATTGAAATTGGTGTTAATGAAGGAAATTTTTCTGAAAGAATTTTAGAAATTGTTCAACCAAAAAAACTTTACTTAGTTGATCCATGGAAATTTGAAGCAGGCGAATCTTATACAGCTGGTGAAATAATTAAAGATCAAAAAACTTTAGATGTACGTTTTCAAAATGTTTCTAAAAAATTTGCAAATGAAATTAAAAATGGTCAGATAGTCATTAAAAGAAATATTTCAGAAGAAATTTTATTTAAATTTGATGATAATTATTTTGATTGGATATACATTGATGGAAATCATTTTTACGAATTTGTTAAAAAAGATTTAGAGCTTTGTTATCCAAAATTAAAAGATAATGGATTCATCACTGGTGATGATTATGCTGATGATGATGAATGGTCTAAAAATGGAGTAAAAAATGCAGTTGATGAATTTATTAATTCTAATAAAGTTGAAGTAATTGAATTAAAACATCATCAGTTTATTTTAAAAAAAAAGACTAATTTTAATAAATCAAATTTATAAGTAATCGTGAAATTTCTATAAACTCGTTATTTAGAATTAATATTTAAAAAATTATTATAAAAATTATATATTTGATTAAAAATTCATCAATGATTCTCATAAACTTATGGGTAATTTCTTATTCTTTTAATTCAATAACTGTATTTTTTGATTAATTTTTAGAATGGTAATCTTATTAGGCTAATATATTATAAATTTCTTAGATAAGATATGAATTTCTTAAAAATTATATTTAGAACATGGTATTATTTCCGAAATGGCTGGAGTCAATATTTTGCATTTATCATGGCAGGAATCAATACTTTAACAATTACATATTATTTAGCAATTGAAGAATATCCTGTATTACTCGCAATATTTCCTACTTTTGTAACTTATGTTGTTCTTGTTGTTTTGGTTGCAGTACCAATTTTATCTGCAGTAGGATACCTTCATTTTAAGAAAAGTGGTGCGTTTAAGGGTGAAGTTGATGTTGTAATAGAAACTGATCCCTATCATCGAAGATTGATTTTAAATACTGAAATGATGATGCCAGTATTTTTACAAATGTCCATATTATTAGCAAAATTAACAAAAAATGAAAAATTAACAGATGATGAATCTAAAGAATTATCTAAACTTCAAGATGATTTATCTGAATATATTAATTTAAAATTTGATAAGAGATATCTTGGTGTATTGGATACTGATATTGATAAAATAAAAGCAAATGAAAAAAGAATGAAATAATTAATTTTCGATAAATATGAAGCAAATTAACGTATTATTTCTTTATAGACAGTGCAAGGAACTTCAACTTTCATCTGGTTTTTACTATTCTTATGAATATCATTTCTTTTTTAGTGCACTAAAAAGAAATCCAAGAATTAATGTAACATATTTAGATGCTGGTCCAAGTTTTGATGTTAGTTCATTAAATAAAAAATTTGATATTATTTTATTATATGAAAATAGAAATGTTTGTGAACCTGATAGAATAATCGGTCTAAATAAATTAGATACACCTGTAATTGCACAATTAAGTGATGCATGGGATGCATTAGACTTCGATCATGAATCTTTTCATGATAATTGGAAAATTAATGCATACTTCAATTTTTTCCCAACAGAATATGTTCATAAATTTTATCCTAAAAAATATAAATATAAAATGATCACTGGTTGGCTTGAAAAATCATTATTTAATAATTTAAAAAAATTTGATTTAAGAAAAAAAGATAAAATATTAAATTCTGGAGCAATTGCTAGAATGAATTTAAAATCTAGATTAGTCATAAAATTATTTAGAACGAAGTATTCTGATCCACTAACATTTTATAAACTTCGAACAATGTGTAGTAAATTACCATATGTTGATTACACTTCTACCATGCAACATGAATATGTTGGAGATAAATATCCAAAATTATTAGAACAATATAGTTCTGCCATTGCTGCAACAACTAATGTTTATTCTCCAAAATATTTTGAAATACCTGCTGCTGGTTGTATGACTTTTATGGAATCCACAGAAAAAAATTATGCTAAAAATCTTGGATTTATTAATAATAAAAATTGTATTTTTATTAATGAAAAAAATTATCAAAGTAAGTTTAATGAATATCTTGATGATAAAAATAATCCAAAATGGAAACAAATTGCTGAAAATGGCCGTACTCATGCATTAGAGAATTTTAATAATGATTTGGGAATAAATTCTTTGATAGATCTTATGGAAGAACTTATCAAATAAAATATATTTTAAAATTAATTTTTTAATAAATAAGAAACCTTCCTAAGATTATTAAGTATAATTTTATTACATTCTCCTATGATTGTATCTATATCTCAACCAACACTATTTTCTTGGATTGGCTATTATAATATTATAAAAAATTCTGAAGTTTTTGTATTTCTTGATAATGTAAAATTTAAAAAACAATGTTGGCAAAACAGGAATAAATTAAAATCTTGTGTTCCTGGTAATGATACTTCTTTTTGGATTAACATGCCAGTTAAATCCTCTAGTAGTGATATTTTGATTAAAGATATCTGCATTGATAATGAAATTGATTGGAAAACTGAACATAAAAAAACTTTTTTAAATAATTATGGAAAGCAATATGAAGAAATTGAATTTTTACAAAAAATTTATGAAAAAGATTGGGAAAAGTTAGCTGATTTTAATATTGAATTTATAACCGAATGTTGTAAATTTCTTAAAATTGATACAAAATTAGTTAAATCATCTGATATGAATTGTAAGGGTAAAAAAGGAGATTTAGTTTTAGATATTTGTAAAAAATTTGATACAACAGAATATTTGAGTGCAGTTGCATCAAAGGATTATTTAGAAGATTGTAGACCAAAATTTGATGAAAATAATATTAGAATAGTTTACCATGATTATGTAGATCCTGTTTATAATCAAAAAGGTGAAACATTTCTTGAAAAACTATCTATTTTAGATCTTCTATTCAATGAAAAGAATAATGCAAAAAATTTTATTTAAAATATGATTTAATATTTTTCATAATACATACTATTTTTTGTAAAAAAATTAAAAATATAACCTAGATGAAATATTGTATAGTTAATTATGTTATTTCTACTTGTTAAAATGAGGTTGATTTAAAATTAAAAAATCTACTTTTCTTAGTATATTATTACTTAGTATATTATTTTCATTCACAATCGGAATTTTAGTGGGTGGATTTGAATATCCTCCTTATAGTATTCTTAAATCACTTTATTTAGAAATTATACCTCAAAAAATTGAAATACATAATTTTGATAATTTAGAGATTGATGTTTCATCACTAATACATATACAAAACCATGATGACATTATTGACTCCAGAATATTTTTAATTAACTATATTTGGGGCTATGACACATTGGAGTATGATTCTCTTCCAGATAAAATTGAAAAAAATATTTCTGATGAAAGATTTTCTGATTTAAAAAATTTAAAACAAATTGACCAAATTACAATTTCCATGGATTATGGAGTAAATTCTAAACCTTATCTATTTGTCCCAATTACTAGTAACAATAAACTTGTTATATATCATCAAGGACATGGTGGCGATTTCTTAATAGGAAAAAATACTATACAATATTTTCTTGATAATAATTTTTCTGTACTTGCATTTTCAATGCCTTTAATTTATCCAAATAATCAACCTGTAGTTATTTTAGAAAATTTTGGTAATTTAATTTTAAATTCGCATGATGATTTTAGATTTATTGAGTCAGAAAATTTTTCACCAATAAAGTTTTTTGTAGAACCTATCACAATTTCACTTAATTATATAGATAAAACATATAATTTTGAATCTTATGACATGGTGGGAATTTCTGGTGGTGGTTGGACTACTGTCCTATATTCTGCGTTAGATACACGAATATCAAAAAGTTACCCAGTTGCAGGTTCAACTCCTATGTATTTGCGAATTAATGATGAAAAAAATCTTGGAGATTATGAACAAACTGTGCCTAAATTGTATAATAAAGTTGGATATCTTGATCTATACATTATGGGCTCATATGGCGAGGATAGAAGACAACTTCAAATTTTCAATAAATATGATCCTTGTTGTTTTTCAGGAACTGGTTTTGAAACATATGAACTAGAAATCAAAAATTTAATATTAAAATTAGAAAAAGGTAGTTTTGATATATTTTTAGATGAAGTTAATAAAAAACATAGTATCTCTGAAAATTCCCTTGATATCATACTCAAAGATATGGAATCTTAAATTTTAAACTATAATTTATTTAATTTTCAATAAATTGATTATAATTAATTTTATAAACTTTAACATGATATTTGTATCCATGTTCTATTGAATCATAAACTTTAACTAAATATGGATAGTTTTCATCATTCAAAAATAAATCTTTCAAAATTTTAGATTCATTATGATCATCTGTTACTACATGTGTGATATTATTTTTTTCATTATTTTTTATAAAATCTATTATTGAAAAATAATTTGTATGTAATGTTATGGTTTCTGGAATACTATTATTTTTAGTAACTGGAAAATTATTTCCAATTGAAGCAACTTTTAGATATTTTGATTCTGGTTCATATGCGTTAGTGACTTTTGTAAATTTGGCTACCTGTTGTGATATTTCAAATGCTTCACGCTCATGTTCGAGATCTACTTTTTTTAATTCAAGATATACAAATGATGATGTAAAAATAATCATAATCAATAGTATACAAAATAATTTTTGTTTTTTTGTTTTATTTACTATTCTTTCGATTAAAAATAGAGATAAAACTGAAAAAAATGGCATTAGTACAAGAAGGTATCTAGTTTCCTGAATATCTCTAGAATATGCGTAAAGAGCAGGAATTGACAATATAATTATTGAAAGTATTATGTAAAAAAGTTCAGGTTTTTTTGTTTTAATTCCTAAAAGTATTCCTATTGGAACAAAAATTATAAAATATGGAATCATGATCCATCCTGTATATTTTAATAAATTTTCAAATCCATTTGATAGGAATGTAGCTAAATTAGGACTAATTTCACTTTGATTAGATGAAATATCACTAGTAACTTTTGCATGAGAAAAAATGTGACTGGTTAATCCATCTTCTCCATTATCATTTATTCTTAGATTCATTACAGGTAATAATATTAGAATGAATATTCCAATAGCAAAAAGATATTTTAAAACTACTAGTTTTTCTTTTCTAAATTTAATAAAAAATGTTATAGTTAAAACTACCAAAAATACTAATCCTTCATATCGTACAATTGAAGATAAACCTGCAATTGCAAATGATAAATATACTAATTTTTTATTTGAACTTTGTAATAATACAAATGATACCGTAATAAGAAAAATATACAATGTATCAGTTAATCCTAATAATGAATTTTGTATCATATGAGGTTCTAATGCAAATAATAGTGCCCCTAAAAGAGAAAGAGAATTATTAAAAAATTTTTTACATAGAAAGTAGACTGGAATAATTGTTAAAGTTGAAATGATAATTGTAGATAATCTTTGTATTGTCATGTAATCTATAAAATTATTTGAATCAAAAATTCCAAAAACTAATGATAAAAACATAGACCATCCAGTATTTGGAAAACTATAATCTGTTGGAAAATTTTCTAAAATTGTTGTATCAATTGCATACCAAAAATAGCCAACTGCATCATGTGTTAATGGAATATCATATGGAAAATAAAATAATCTTAAAAATAATGAAACACTAGAAATTATAGTTAAAGGTAATACTACATATACAATTGTAGTTTTAAAACTACTAATTTTTCTTATTTCAGTTTTATTTCTATTACCATTATTCATGCTAAGTGAAGAAATTACATATTATCCTATTTTTATTACTGTCTATCCTTAATTTTTTTTAAGTAGAAATTTATCTATGTATATTAGAATAATCGTTTGAATTGATACTGCAATTACAAATGCAACTGCAATACCAGTTATTCCATAGATTTGTCCTAATACAACAATTAATGTGATTTGACTGATAAGATAAATTCCTGATGAAATTAATAATAATTTACTCTTTTCTAGTCCTAAAATTTTTGAAGTAATTGTGAAACTAATTGTTGTAGGAATTATTGATACACTGACAATTTGAAATACTTCTATTGCTTCTATATATTTTGGAAAAAATATTGGTATTATTATTGGAGAAATAATTATTCCCATCCCTGCAAGTCCAATTGAAGATAGTATTGTAACTTGTTTTAATTTCTTATTTGGATTTCCAGTTGCATCATGAGGCAGTATATATTTAAAAATAATTCCTGGAACCATTTCTAGAATTGCTAAGAGTTGTATTGCTAGAGCATAATTTCCAAGAATTGCAAAACCTAGAATTGGTACAATAATTATTTTATCAAAATGACCACTAAATGTGGTTGCTAAACTTAGGATGTAATTATAACTAATAAATCCTGAATGTTTTTTTAATAACGAAAAATCAATTTTTGTATTTTTAAATCCTTTATACAATCTAATACTGTAAGGTAAGAATGCAAGTCCAAGTCCAAGAATCACTCCATTAATCCCAATTAAATTATAAAATCCGATTGCTAATCCTACCATCAAAAGTTTTTGTATTATGATGTATTTTGAATAACTCTTGTATAGCTTTTTCCCTAAAATTTCTGAACTAGATAATCCAAAAATCACTGTACCAAAAATATATGCCATAATTTCTGTATTGTAAAAAATTATTGCAACGACTATTGCTGATATAGCTGTAATAATTAAAGAAGTAATGTAAAGTGTTGATTCTGTTTTAAGATTTTTTGCAGTATGTACTGTTAGTGTATTTGTAGAACCAATTAATGAAATAGTTGTTGCAATTCCTCCAATTGCAATGAAATAACTGATTTGTCCATAATTTTCTGCAGTCATTAATGATGCCAAATAAAACCAAAATCCTGCTGATATTCCATTTCCAATAATATCAGAAATACCTATAGTGCTAATTCCTTTTATTCCACTGTTTGTAATTTTATCCCAATAATCTGTCATGATAAATTATAAATTATTAAAATTCAGCGATTTTGCCCTTCTCTAACTACATTTACTATTGAATAAAGCATTATGGCAGTCATTAACAATACTGTTGATACTATTATAGATGCTAATCCTATCAATGCAATATTTGTAAGTACAGTCCCTGAATCTGTAAATATTTGAAGCGTCCATATGATGAATATTAATCCAATTCCTAAAAATCCAAATCCTGGAATTCCATAAAATTTCAATGGATGTTCAATAGATATAAATTTCATTGTACTTAGTATTACTGAAACACCATGAGATACTGGATGATGTGTTGATGTATTTTCTCCATACAATACTTTTATTGATACTTCCTTAATGCGAAATTTTTTCTTTTTTGCTTTAATCAAAATTTCTGTAGAAATACCCATTCCATTTTCTGAAGGTCTAATATCTGCAATAATACGTTTATGATATGCCCTAAACCCGCTTTGAGAATCAGTAAGCTTGATTTCTGAACCTAAATTTGTAAGACTTGTAATTGCCTTTATTCCTATTTTTCGATACTTTGGAACATCTGTATTGTCATTTTCTAAAAACCTTGAACCAATAATTATATCTGCTTCATTTTTGATAATAGGATCAATTACCGTTTTTATATCTTCTATTTTATGTTGACCATCAGCATCAAAAGTTACTAAAATATCAGCATCTGAATTAGCAAAATATGTGAATAAACTTTTGATTGCAGATCCATATCCAAGATTCTTAGAATTTGTTACAACTGTTGCACCCATTTTTTTTGCAATAGGCCCTGTTAGATCTGTGGAACCATCATCACAAACCACAATTTCATCATATATTTTTGAAATATTCATAATTATGGATGCAATATTTTTTTCTTCATTATATGCCGGTAATCCTATTATTATTTTCAAATCTGTCAATATTTTTTAAAATTGTCGAATATTAAAGTTATAGATTCATTGAGATGTGTAGTTACTAAGACATCTTGTCTAAAATTTAAGATTAGTTATTCATTATTTTTTTAATAGAATTAATAACATAATCTTGTTCTTTTTTTGGCATGTTAAGATATAATGGTAATGAAATTATTTCCTTATACAATTGATTTGAATTTTTCATATTTTCAGAATTATTTCTAAATTTTTTAAATGCTGTAAATTTATGCAGTGGTTTATAGTGAACAGTAGTTTTTATTCCATATTTTAAAAGCTCAGTAAATAATTGATTTCTAGAAATTTTACTATTTTCTGTAACTTTCATTATGTATAAATGATATGCATGCTCATTATTTGACAAAGAATTTGGTGTTACTATTCCTTTTATATCTTTTAATTTAATATTATAATATTCAAAAATTTTCTTTCTTTCTGCATTTATTTTTTTAATTCTTTTTAGTTGACTTAATCCTAATGCAGCTCTTATTTCATCTAATCTATAATTAAAGCCAGATTCAATCATATCATAATCCCAAGGTTTTCCATTTGCATATCTTTGTCCTAAAGTTTTTGTTAATCCATGATTTCTTGCTGACATAACATATTCTGCTATTTTTTTAGAATTAGTTATAACCATCCCTCCTTCAATAGTTGTAATATTTTTTGTTGGATAGAAACTAAAACATCCTGCATTACCAAAATTCCCAACATGTTTTTTCTTATATTGTGTTCCAATTGCATGTGCACAATCTTCAATTACACTAAAATTATTTTTTTTAGCAAATTTAGATATTGTAACTATATCGCATATTTTACCTGCAAAGTGAACTGGAATAATTCCTTTGGTTTTTGAAGTAATTTTTTTTTTGATTGAATCAATTGAAATATTCATAGTTTCTTCTTCTACATCTGCAAAAACTGGTATTGCACCTGCCTGTACAACTGCATTCGCAGTTGCTACAAATGTCATGTCTGGAACAATTACTTCATCACCTTTTTTTATTCCATTTGCCCTGATTGACAAATGTAATGCAGATGTAGCATTTGATACTCCTATAGCATATTTTGCACCTGTAAATTTTCTAAAAGCAGATTCAAACTGACGTAATTTTGGACCGTCTGTAAGTAATGAACAATTTAATGCATCTAATACTGCTTTTTTATCTTCTTTTGTAATCTCTGGTAAAAATGCACGAATATTTTTCCCCATTATTGTATATAACTAGCGATGCTCTTATTAACCATCTCTTAAAATTTGTTCATAAATTTTTAAAATATTTTCTGACATTTTTTTTGAATTACAAATTTCTTGCACTAAATTATATCCCGCATTACCATATGTTAGTATTAAATTTTCATTTCCTAATAATTCTGATATTGCTTTGGATAATTGTAATGAATTATCAGGCTCTACTAAAATTGAATTTTTTTTATTTGTAATTGTATGTGGAATTCCATGTGCTGTTGTACTAATTGTTGGTTTTTTAAATCCAAATCCTTCAAGTGGAGTTAGTGGAGAAAGTTCCCATCTTGATGGTAAAACTAGAAATTTGCATGCTGAATATGCTGCTAAAATATCTTCTCTTGGTGGATTTTTAATCACTATTACACTATCATTTATTTTTAAATCATCTATCATCTTGTACATTTCTGATTCAAAACCAAAATCTACTCCCATAATTACGAGTTTAGTATTTTGAACTTTTTTCTCAATTAGTTTCCATGCTTCTAATAAAATATCCACTCCTTTAACTTTGTTAAATCTACCTACAAAAAGAATAAAATCATTCTTTATTTCATATTTAACTTTAAAATTTATTTTACTTTGATATAATTCATCTAGATTTATACCATTTTTAATAATAACAATTTTTTCATTAGTTGTATATTCTAAAAATATTTTTTTTTCATATTCATTTGGAACAATAATTTTTGTTGTTTGATTAATTATAAATTTGATTAATGGATTTTGTATTTTATACATAATTTTTTTAGTTATACTATTTTTCTTCAAGTCTGGATGTGTAGTTAAACCTCCCTGATCAGATATAATCAATGGAATTTTATTTTTTTTTGATATTATTGCAGCAATTAATGATTGAAAACTTCTAATCCCTATCGTGTGAATTATATCATGTTTCTCTTTTTTCATTTGAAAATACATTCCTAAATTTACATAGAATAGTTTGTATGACAACCATACATGAGTCCGATTTATTGTAAAACCACTGATTATTTCTTTTTTTGAAAGATTTTTGTTAAATGTACTTGCATTATTTGCAAAATCTAGATCAGTAGTGAATATATTCACATTGTGACCTTTTTTTGCAAGTTCAGTAGCAATTTCTACACCGAGAAACATTATTCCTCCAAATTGAGTAGCAGGAAGTGATGCAGGACAAACAAGTGTAATTTTCATTTGAATACGACTTATTCTACATTTTAGTAGAATGTATAGTTTACAAAGTATTAATCACTAAGATTGTAAATTTGCATTTTGGGCTACTTAATTATATTGGAGTATGATTTTGGATTATTGTAATGATAAATAAACAAATTACAACATTTAACCTAAAATATTTGTTATTTTTATTGGTGATTTAAGACATGACTGATTTTTTTATTCAATCCGATATTTCAGAAATTGTTACTAGAATACAAAATATCTCTCAAGATTTATCTGGTAAAACTGTATTACTTACTGGTGCAAGAGGTTTCCTTGGTCGTTATTTTATTGAAATTTTTAAACAATTGAATAATCAAAATTTAGTTTTACCAGTACATGTAATTGCACTTGATAATTTAATTACATCCGGGAAATTTTCAGAAAAAATAATCGATGATTCTAATATTGAGTTTATTCAACATGACGTTACTGAAAAATTTTCTTTTAATAAAAAAATAGATTATGTAATACATGCAGCTGGTATAGCTAGTCCAGAATATTATCAAAAATATCCACTTGAAACACTTGATGTTGCAATTAATGGAACTAAAAATATGCTTCAGTTAGCTAAAGAAAATAATTCTAAATTTACTTTTTTTTCATCTAGTGAAATTTATGGTAATCCTGATTCCAAGAATATACCTACTAAAGAAGAATATTGGGGAAATGTATCTTCACTTGGACCCCGTGCATGTTATGATGAAAGTAAACGTGTTGGTGAAACTTTATGTTATGTTTTTAATCAACAATTTGGAGTTAACGTGAATATAGTACGACCATTTAATTTCTATGGTCCTGGAATGCAAGAAAAAGATTTTCGTGTATTGCCAAATTTTGCTAGTAGAATAAAGGCAAACAAACCTTTGAAAATATATGGTCGAGGTGATCAGACTAGAACATTTTGTTACATCACTGATGCATTAACTGGTCTATTTCAAGTAATTTTAAGAGGTTTACCAAATGAAGTATATAATATTGGAAATCCTGAACCTGAAATATCAGTAATCCATTTAGCTGAAATGATTAGTCAAATTATTGATTCTAAAATCTCTCATGATGTAATTAATTATCCAGATAATTATCCAAGTAATGAACCAAATAGACGTTGTCCAAATATTGAAAAAATTAAAAATGATTTAGATTATCAACCACAGGTTAAATTAGAAGATGGATTAAAACGATTTTTTTCATGGACTGATTTAAACTATATTGGAAAACAATAATTTTTAAATTAATATTTTCAAATATTTTTAATATTACCCTACCCCTAATCCTATATATTGTATTTTTTTATTTTTAATGTTTAAGATTCTTCTTGTATCTAAAATTAATGGATTTTGCATATTTAGAAAATCTTTTTCTTTTAATTTTTTATATTCTTCCCAGGCGGTCATTATAATCACACAATCAGAATTAATTAAAACTTCTTTTATTGAATTTGAATATGTTATTTTATTTTTAAATACTAATCGTGTATTATCAATTGCTTTAGGATCATGAACAAAAATATTACAATTTTTCTTTAATAATAAATTTATTAATTTAATTGATCTAGATTCTCTAATATCATCAGTATTTTCCTTAAATGCTAATCCAAGAATACTAATCTTTTTTTGTTTTAGATTTTTAAATTTAGTATTAACTAAATTCATTACTGCGTTTACTTGATGTATATTGGTATTTTTTACTGCATCTAATAAAATTGGATTATATCCTATATTATTTGAAAAATTAATTAGAGCTTGAACATCTTTCGGGAAACATGATCCTCCATATCCTGGACCTGCTTGTAAAAACTGTCTACCTATTCTTGGATCCGTTCCTATTATATCTGCAACTTTATCAATATTTGTACCTGGAAGTTTTTGACAAATATTTGCAATTGAATTTATGAAACTAATTTTTGTTGCAAGAAATGCATTATTTGCATATTTTATCATCTCTGCTGTAATATTATTGGTTTCTACAATTTTTTGTTTTTTTCTATAGACCGATTTGTAAAGATTTGTTAATTTTTTTATTGCTTTAACATTTGTTCCTCCAATTACAATTGAATGAGGTAAAATTGTATCTTGCATAGCTGAACCTTCTTTTAAAAATTCGGGATTTGTTAATAAATCAAAATCTATGGATTCTTTTAAATTATTTTTTTCCAAAATAGGTTTTACTACTTCTATTGTTGTACCTGGAATCACAGTACTTTTTACAATAATTGTTGGTTTATTTTTTAAATTTTTCATATTTTTTGCTATAGATTTTGATACTTCTTTTATGTTATTTAGATCAATTTTTCCATTTCTATCAATAGGAGTACCTACAGTAATAAACACAAAATCACTTGAAATAACTTCATTTGTTATTTTATCAGTAAAGATAGTTCCATTTTTAATTGCTTTTTTTAAATAATAATTTATTTTTGGTTCATGAAAATGTGATTGTCCTTTTTTAATAATCTTAAGTTTCTCTTTATCGTAATCTATTCCTACAACTTTGGTTTGAGTTCCTAAAAAAGATGCTAATGATAAGCCTACATATCCTAATCCAATTATTGTAATTTTTTTATTTACCATAATTTTTAGATTAAAATGAATTATTTAATTATTAAACATTCTAAATTATGATATATTTACTCAGAAATATAAAAAATACCAGAATGTTACTTTTATTTGGGTTCTATTTTATCAAAATTTTTGTGTTTAATCGCTTTTTATCAAATACTAGTATTTTCCTAACAACTTTGTCTAAATTAGACCTTGAAAGGATGAATTATAGATATGAATAACCTTTCATTTTTGATTAGCTTTTTTATATTTGCAATAAAACATCCAAAAATTGGAAAACAAATTTTGGAAGCAAAATCTCAATCTCAAGAAGATTCTAAAATTTTACCATTTAACTATTCTGAAAAAAAATCATCCCTTGATCAACTTATAAAATTTTTTTTCCCAGATCACTCAAACATAATTGAGGATTTAACAAAGCAAACAAATGAACTACAAAATCATGGAAATAAATTTTTTAATAAATTAAAAAGTGAAACATATCCTTCAAAGAAAAAACCATACCCACTTACATATACTCTTGATAATCAAAGTGGATTATTTTTATACATTTTATGTAAAATTGTTAAACCAAAAATAGTTGTTGAAACTGGTGTTGCATATGGTCTTAGTAGTATGTATATTCTACAAGCATTATTTGAAAATAAAACTGGTACACTTTATTCAATTGATTCAATATTTTCACCATGGCAATCAAAAGAAATGATTGGTTCAGCTATTCCAAAACATCTTCGTGAAAATTGGAAACTTATTTTTGGATCATCATCTGATAGACTTAAAGACACCTTAACCACCTTAGATTCTTTAGATATATTTTTTCATGATAGTCTACATACCTACAAAAATATGAAATTTGAATTTGAAACAGTATGGCCTTTATTAAATCAAAATGGTTTTCTTATATCTGATGATATATCTGGTAATAATGCATTTTATGATTTTTATTCTAAGATGAATTTAGAATCATTTGTATTACCTCAAAATGAAAATTCATTTCTAGGAATAATAAAAAAATTATAAATTAATTTTTCTTTGCATATAGAAAACCAATACTTGGTAAAATTTTTCTTGTATGAACGGAATAAGATGTTTTCAATTTTTTAATCATATTTTCTAGTAATTCTGGTTTTGTGTCAACAAAATGATATTCAATACATATTTTATTTATTTTATCAAAATATGGTGTTGAAAGTGAATCAATTATTTTGTATTCTTCACCTTCACAATCAATTTTTATAAAATTACATTTTTCTAATTTATTTGAATCAAATACATTTTGTAGTGTAAATGATTTTACTTCTATTTTCTTGGTACCTGTTACATACATACTGTGACCGGATTCATCTTCATTCAAATAAATTGTAATTTTTTCATTATTTGTTGAAATAGCTGCATTAACAGCAATCACATTTTTGATATTATTTAACATTAAATTTGATTCTAGTAACTCAAAATTTTCTTTAACAGGTTCAAAACAATAGATTTTTCCATTTTTACAAAATTGTGATGCGAATAGTGCAAATAATCCAATATGTGCACCAATATCTATTACTATATCAGTATCAGTAATTACAAATTCAGTTCTATCATACTCATGTAATAACCAAACATGAGTAAATGCCATGATATCCGTAGAATTCACTCTAAGTTTTATTTTGATTCCATTTCTTGATTCTAAAATAACATGTTCATTTTTGATCAGATTAAAATATAATGCAACATAGAGATACCAATTCTTAATGACTCTAATGGCCTTAATCAAAATTTTTGTTTTTTCAAATAAACTGGCACTCAAGTAAATATCATATTTAGCATTTCATTAAATAGATAGCGTAAGATACTATGAATTTTTAACTACCTAAAAGATTATTAAATTTAATGAAAATTTTGATTACTGGAGGTGCTGGTTTTATTGGAAGTCATCTTTGTGATGAATTTTTAAAAGATAATCATGAAATAATTGTTTTATCTAGAAATAAATCTAATATTAATAATATATCTCATATTCTTGATAAAATAATTTTTGAAGAAGTTGATGTAACTGATTTTGTTAAATTAGGAAAATGTATTGAAAAAAATAAACCTGATATAATAATACATCTTGCAGGAGAAACATCTCATTCAAAATCATTTGAAAATCCTTTATACGATATAGATGTAAATACAAAATCTACTTTATTTATATTAGAAAAAATTCGAACTATGAATTTAAAATGTAGATTCATTTTAGGTAGTACATTTATTGTAATTGGAAAACCTGAAAAACTTCCTGTGAACGAATCTACCTCTTGTAATCCTAATAGTCTTTATGCAGTAAATCGATTATCAAGTGAATACTATTGTATGATATACAAAAATATGTATAACATTGATACGTTAATTTTTCGTATCACAAACTCATTTGGTCCAAGAGAAAAACATGTACCAAACAAAAATGCAATAAATTTTTTAATATACAAGGCATTTAAAAACGAAGAAATTACAATTTATGATGAAGGTAATTTTTTTAGAGATATAATTTATGTTTCAGATGTTGTATCTGGAATAAAAATAATTATGGAAAAAGGAAAATCTGGTAATGTTTACTGGATTTCATCTGCAACAAAGACTTGGTTTTATGAATTAGGAAATTGGCTTAATGATTTTACCTCTTCTAAAGTTAAATATATTGAATCTCCACAATATGCAAAAAAAGTAGATGTTGGAAATTTTGTTGTGGATAATTCTAAATTAAAATCTCTAGGTTGGTCGATTAAAACTCCAATAAATGATGGAATAAAAAATACTTTAAGTTATTTTAAAACTCAAAATATTTAATATTTTATGATCATGATGGTTTTTCTATAAATCGTTTAAATGATGTAAAAGAAAATTCATTTAATATTTTATCCATTTTTGACAATGTTTTTTCTAGATTATGATATGTGATGAAATTATCTTTTACTGATAATTTAATTTTAGGCATATACTCTGGTGTCAATTCCCATGAATGAATATAAAAAACTCCTGGAATATTGTTTTTTTCATTATTTTTTATAGCATCTTTAATAATTTTTTGTGGTAACGTTCTAACATAAAATCCTCCTCCTACAGGAATTTCTTTACCTAAAAATTTAGTTGTAAGTATAGGGAATTCAATAATTTTTCCTTTAGGATCTTCTGATTCTAGCGAGTTACTACTTATTTTATATGGTTTTTTCTCAGCATTAGGTAATCCATACATAGTAGTTTTTGCTGGAACTACACTACTATCATATTGATATCCATTTTTTTCTAATACATCGATTAACCATTTACTTGATTCATTTAATGAAAAAGTTGGTGCTCTAAACCCTTTAGATTTATTTGAAGTTATTTTATTAAATTCTTTTATTTCATTTTCAAATTTTTCTTTAAAATTTAAAGTATCTAATCTTGTATGATGCATAGTATGAAATCCAACTTCATGACCATTTTCAATTATCTTATCTAAAATTTCTGGTTCATATTCTAATAATTCCCCAACAACAAAAAAAGTTGCATATGTATCATGATGATTTAACCAATCAATAATTTTATCAATCCCTTTAATTATCTGTGGTTTTTTTTCTTCATTTGTTAAAACTTTTTGAATTAATTCTGGATGAAACCAATCTTCAAAATCTATTCCTAGTAAATTCAATTTTGATTTCCACCTTCAATCAAATTAGATTTTTTTAATTTAATTATTTTCAAAATCAAGTTTTTTTATCACTCTTGCAGGATTTCCTAAAACTACACAATTATCTGGGATATCTTCAAAAACTGCACTACCTATTGAAACAATTGAATTTTTACCAATTGTTACACCTGCAGTAATTATTGCTCCAGGATTAATTACAGCTCCTGATTTTATTATAACTTTAGCAACTTTTCGTGGATAATGTGTTTTTTTTAAAATTAAATTTGCAGTTGGATTAATGTGTGAAAAAATCATAGCATTAGAACCTACTGTAACATTATCTTGAATTTCTATTAATTCTGGATATACTAAATCTATCAATACATATGGTGAGATATGACAATTTTTACCAATTTTCACTCCTCTGGATTTTTGTAGATTAATCACAAAATTTGATAACGGTGATGAATATGCCCATTTATGCAGTATCCATGACCGTAACATTTTGATTTTTAGTTTAATTTTTCCATATTCTCCTTGAAATCCATAATATTCCATTACTTCGTGCTCATTAATTGAGAAAACGTCTTCAGATTTTTCCATTTAAACACTATGAAATTTCTGTTTTTGGCTTTAAGCTTTCTGAAGAAAAGATTAGTCTATTTTGTTTGGAATAAGCACATCAAGTAAATATTTAAGGTAAAATTAAAATATTTGAATTGATGGACAACGAAGAACCCCTATCAAAATATATTTTAGATTCAGAAAAATTAGAAATAAATAATTTTAATAAAAAAATTAAAGTTGCTTTTTTATCTAGTTTTACAATAAATGGATTATCTGAATCATTAAAAGTTAAATGTTCAAAAAAACAAATTTCATGCAATACGTATCTTGGTGGTTATAATCAATATAATCAAGAAATTTTAGATAATAAAAGTAAATTATATTCTTTTTCACCTGATATAACATTCTTAATTTTAGATACAAGAAGCATTTTTGGTAATTTATTCCATTTTCCTTACTCTATAACAGAATCAGAAAGAGAAAATTTTGTAAATAAAAAAATTACTGAAATAATTAATCTAATTAATATATTTAATAAAACTAGTAACTCTAAATTAGTAATAACAAATTTGTCATTACCTCATTATTCACCACATGGAATTGCAGAAACAAAAACCAATTATAGTTTTCATGATTCAATTATTGACTTCAATAAAAAATTAAAAGAAAAATTACTTGATGTAAATTCTGTCTATGTATTTGATTTTTTTAAATTTGTTATTAAACATGGAGAAAATAATGTATTCAATTTCCAAAATTATCTTTTTGGTGATATTAAAATTTCACTTGATTATATTCCATATCTAGCAAATGAATTAGTTCCTTATGTTATATCATTTTTAGGTTTAACAAAAAAATGTATCGTTGTAGATTTAGATAATACACTCTGGGGTGGTGTCATAGGTGAAGATGGATTTGATGGTATACGTTTGGGCCCTCAACCTCCTGGAAATGCATTTATTGAATTTCAAAAATATCTAAAAGCCTTATCACAAAGAGGAATACTACTTGCAATTAATAGTAAAAATAATTTTGATGATGCAATTCAAGTTATTCGTGAACATCCCTATATGATTTTAAAAGAAGGTGATTTTTCTTGTATGAAAATAAATTGGAATAATAAAGCATCAAATATGCTTGAAATTTCTGAGGAACTAAATATTGGATTAGATAGTTTTGTCTTTTTTGATGATGATCCTGTAAATAGAGAATTAATTAAAGAAAATATGCCTGAAATTACTACTCCTGATCTTCCTCATGATCCGTCACTTTATTCTGAAGTTATACAATCTTTATCTGATTTTAGTACATTTCAAATAACATCTGAGGATACCAAACGTGGACAAATGTATTTAGAACAAAAACAAAGAAGTGAATCTCAAAATTCTTCATCTAATATTTCTGAATTTTTAAAAACGTTAGATTTAGAAATAGAAATCAAAAAAACAAATAGTTTTACAATTCCTAGAATATCTCAACTTACTTTAAAAACAAATCAATTTAATTTAACTACAAAAAGATATCAAGAGGATCAAATCCAAAAATTTTCTCAAGATGATAATTTTTTAATTAATTGTGCACAAATTAAAGATAAATTTGGTGATAATGGAATCACAGGTGTATTTATTGTTGAAAAAACTAATTCAGATGAGTGGTTGTTGGATACTTTTCTATTAAGTTGTAGAGTTATGGGACGTGAAGCTGAAAAAGCAATGTTATATTTTATAATTAAACAGGCAAAGAAAAATAATGTTAAAAGATTAAAAGCAAAATTTATTCCTACATTAAAAAATAAACCTATTGAAGATTTTCTTCCAAATTCTCAATTTTATGAAGAAAATGGTTTTTGGATTTATAATTTAGAAAAACCTTTCAATATGCCTGGATTTTTAACATTACGAGAGGAATAATGTCTGAAAAATTATTTAACATAATTTCAAAAGTAATGAATGTAGATTTTAAAGATCTTAATGATGAATCTAGTCCATCTACAATTTCAAATTGGACTTCCTTTAATGGATATGTACTTCTATATGAATTGGAAACTAATTTTAGCGTAAAATTTTCAATAGATGAGGCTATGGATGTAAAAAATGTTGCAGACATAAAACGTCATTTAAAAAATCATGGTGTAATTTTAAATGATTAATACAGTTAATGAACTAAAATATGATGATATATTCATTGGGCAACAAGAAAATTTTACAATAATTATTAATGAATCTATGGTTGAGAAATTTAGTGATCTTTCGGGAGATCTAAATCCATTACATATGGATAATAAATTTGCTGAATCAAGTTCATTTAACAAACGAATTGTTCATGGAATGCTTCTAGCATCTTTTTTTTCACAACTAATTGGAATGAAATTACCAGGGAAAAATGCACTATATTTCTCTCAAACATTAAATTTTCGTTCCCCATGTTATATTGATGATGAAATTGAAGTAGTTGGTGAAGTAATTGAAAAAAGTGATTCTACACAAATAATTACTGTATCTACAAATATTTTTAATAAATCTAAAACATGTTTAATTGATGGTATTGCTAAAATTATTGTTAGATAGTGAAAAATTATGATTGAAAATTTGGGAGTAGGAATTGATATTTCTAGTATATCTGATTTCAAAAAAATTCCCTTTGATACAAAATCTGGATTTTATAAAGAAATTTTTCAACAATCTGAAATTGATTACTGTTTGAAATTTAAAAATTCTTCTTCACATTTTGCTGGAAAATTTGCTTTAAAAGAAGCTGTAAAAAAATCTATTAATGATAATATCTACATTTCTAAAATAGAAACTTTTCATATTAATTCCAAACCTATGATAAAATTACTCGATTATAAAAAAAATTATTCTTTTCGTGCATCAGTTAGTCATGAAAATGATTATGCTATTGCTATTGTAATTTCTGAATTAATTAATTAATTTTTTAAAATTTTCTTCTTAACTTTTATACTTAATTTTTCTAAAATTGAATTAAAAGAATTATTTACATTTCCTTTAGCTACATTAATTGGAACAAAAATTTTATCAGGAAATTCTTTTATTAAATTTTCATCTGAAATTAATTTTTTATTTTCTAATTCTAGATATTTTTTTTCAATATGTTTTTTATTTTTTCTAATATCTAATTCCGCTTTAATTTTTGCAAATAAAAATCCCTTTGAAATATAGAATATCCATATAAAAAAATCGACTAATAGTAAATTTAGCCTCATTTTTTTATATGTATTTTTAGAAAAATGTGTTAAAAGACAATATTTTCTATTTCTTTCTAACCAATAGAATTTTTTTGAACTCCATTTTAAAATATAACTTTCAGCATGAAGTATTTTTACATTTGGAACAAAATATGAATTAATGCCTAATTGTGCTGCTCTCCAACCTAAATCTAAATCATCATGATAAAGAAATAGAAATGGATCAAGTAATCCAATTTTATCTAAAACTTTAGATGATGTAAAAAGGCATGTACCTGATGCATATCCAATTTTTTCTATTTTTTTAAATTGATTTTTATCCTTAACTCCTTTATCCCTTGCAAATCCAAATCCAAAAAGATGAATCATATTACCTGTACTTTGTAGTACTTCTTTTTCATAAAGTGAAAGAATTTTTGGTTGATAGAGTCCCTCACCATATTCTGTATAAGCAATTAAAAATTCATCTAGCCAATTAGGTTCTACAATTGTATCTGGATTTAATATTACTATGAATTCTCCATTAGCTTTTCTTATACCTATATTATTTCCTTCACAATA
>Ga0315321_10000794_pt1 | contig 24048 bp, 45 predicted proteins | sample M180m21515metaG_FD_203464 | JGI IMG/M metagenome (GOLD analysis project Ga0315321, IMG submission 203464) | Ammonia-oxidizing marine archaeal communities from Monterey Bay, California, United States - M1 80m 21515 | ecosystem: Environmental > Aquatic > Marine > Intertidal zone | place: USA...
AATGTAATTAATGCCATTACTCTCCACCTCCATTATCTATTACTGTTCCACCATCTGCTATCCATTCTTGAATTGCTTGGTAATCTGTGTTTGCTTTGTTTAATGGTACAAATGAAACAACATCATTTGAGTAAGTAACTCTATAACAAGTTGCTCTACTGCTATCTTCTAAATCATATAATTTTTCTACTGTGTTAATCATTATAACTCCGCACTAAAATTGTATGTTAAAACTCTTGGAACAGAACCATCACTACCACTTTGTTGCAATCTAATAGCATATTGTGATGTATCACTTACTGATGTATTACCTAATTCTCCATTACTAGTAAGAACTGTAAATGTTGGAGATGCTCTCATTGGAACAGGATATTGTTTGTACCCAACTCTAAATGCATCAGATACTCTGCCTGTTACTAATTGTAAATCACAATCATCAAAATAAAAATATCTTAAACATCTGTTTAAATTCGCATCATGTGGCAAGAACTCAAAATCAGATGCAGTTGTTCCAGCTTCTAATTGTACACCTGTAATATACCATTCGTTTGATGTGCTATCTGCAAGGTTGACTTGACCTACTGCTCTGTTTGCGTTTGTACTTGCACCCCAAGAAGTTTGTAAAGTTCCAGATGTATAAGTTGAACCAGCACCTAACCAAAATTGTATAAATAAACTTCCATTATTATCATTATCTAATGTTCCTGTTGTATCTCCAGCAAAAGTAATTGTTTTCTTTTCCCAAGTGTTAGCTGAATTAATTGTGTAAGATTTATTTATATGTCTGTCAGAATTATCATTATCAAGTAATTCACAAATATAAGTTCCAGTTTTATTTGATTTAACCCAAAATGAAGCAGTTAAACTTTTAGCAGATGAAGTTCCTTTTTCTAAATATTGTAAGTTTTGACCTTCAAATCTTTGTAAAAAATATAATTTATCTGAAGCTGATGGAGAAGCATCAGCAGTTGTGCAATCTAACTTAGTAGATTTAGCAAAACCTTGACCAGTTGGTACATCAGTTGATTGTGATTGTGTCCATGTTCCTAATGTTGTAACTACAGTTCTCCATCTATCAACTGTTGCATATGTAGCAGATGTAATAGAAGAAGTTGAAGTTCCTCTTTGTGCTATGCTCATGTCACCATTGATGATGATGTTTCTGAAATTGACATTATTATCAATTTTCGATTGAGGTACATCCTCGATCATGTTTGTTGTATCTATTCTACTTAATGCCATAATTAACTTCCTATCCTGTATGCGCCAAATCTGCTTTCAGCAGTTCTAACTTCTACTGTTCCAGAATCTAAATTTGCATAACAAAATATTTCAATATAATCTCCAACAACTAAATCCATTGTAGTTAATAGTGTAAGTTGCATATATCTATTATTACCATCATTGTTTGAATTAAAATTTGTTCTTGTTTGAGTTTTTACACCATTTTTATAAATATATGTTTGACATTCTGCAAGACCAGAATTAAGACTACTACCTATACAAGCATCACAATAGAAATGATATTTACCTGCTTTACCTGACGGCACTGTAAATCTTTTATTAGTAGTGTCATAAGCACCATCAGTATCAAAAACTTCATTATCAAAATTTATTTTTGTTTCTGTTGTATTACTAGGATTTTGTTCTGTTGTAATTGTTGCTTCAAAAGCAGGATAATTAATCTTCTGCGTAGTAAGATTACCCGCACCATCAGACGTTAAAATGCTGTTACCGCCAAAGTCCTGTAGTTGATTTGCTTTTATAATTGATGCCATGATTATGTTCCTATCCTGTATGCACCGAAATATGAATTAGCACCAAATTGACCACCAGAACCATCTCCACTTTCTGTAAAACCAAAAATTTCTATGTAATCCCCAACAGATAAATCCATTGTTGCTGATATTCCTACTGTTTGATTTATTGGTTGAGATGAATTGTTATTATAATTTCCTTGATTTTTATAATCACTTCCATTTTTATAAATATAAATTTTTGATTGAAATAGTTTATAAAAACTACCACTTAATGTTTGTTGATTAGTTCTTGCATATATGAAATATTTTCCAGCTTTTGCACTAGGAACTGTAAAACGATAATTAGTTGAATTGTCATAAGCAGAGTTTGTATCAAATCTTTCTGTGTTACATTGCATTTTAGTTACAGTTGTATTTGAAATACTTTGATTTGCAGATAAATATGCTTCGAAAGCAGGATACATTAAATTACTTTGAACAACACCCGAACCTAGACTAAATGTATCCCCAGAACTACCCAGGGTTACTGTGCCGTTGTCAGCGATTGGTTCTATATTTGTTGTTTTAATTGTTCCCATATTATGTTCCTATCCTGTATGCGCCAAAGTATGTTTCAAAATTTTGTGATCTTGCAGTAGCACCACCACTCATAGCACTTACAAAAACTTCTACATAATCATTGACTGATAAATTTTTTGAAAAAGCACTATATAAATTTGGATCAGCACCACTTACATTTGAATAAGTTTCCATTCTACCAGTATCTGTACCATTTACTTTAAAAGTAGCTATTGCTCTTTCATTAACAGAATTTGAAAGAACTACATTTGAATAAATAAAGTATATCCCAGCTTTTGAAACTGTAAATCTATAATTTGTAGAATTATCATAATCATTATTTGTATCATAATCTTCAGTATCAAATTGAATTTTTACATTTGTACTAGCAGATAAAGATTGATCCGAAGATAATCTAGCAAAGAAAGCAGGATACATATGACCTGTAACAGCACCATTTTCAAATGTTACTGTATCCCCAGAACTACCTATTGTTAAACTTGTTCCTGATTGTGGGTCTATTTTATCTACAAATAAAGTTGCCATATTATACTACCGTTAATGTTCCTTGTACTGTTACCGTTGCTGTAAATGATACTGGACCACATAACATCATGTTGTCCGTTGCAGGAACTGTAATTGTTTCTGAAACTGTTGCTAGGTTTTTATATCCACCGTTGATTGCAGAAATCATTCCTGCTTGAATACTATTTTCTCCAGGGTTAATGCTACCCGTAGATTTACCTTGGAACACTACATAGATGTTTGCTGTGCCTGATGGTGGGGCTTCTGTGAAAGCTAAAGTTGTACCACCTGATATTGAGTAAGCGGAAAACGGATCTTGTCTAACGTTTCCAACATATACTTCTGCTTCTGCAGTGTTTGAAACACTTTGACTTAATGTAAAATTGACCGTGGATCCATTACCATTGAACTGTTGAGAGTTCATGGTATTTAAATTTTGTTTTGGTGCGTTTCCTAAATAAGCCATGATTATCCTTATGTACTTATATCATCTACAGCGCCAACGACAGTATCTAAAGAAGAAGCTGTATCTGATTTAACAAATAGCTGATCTCCTGAAGCAAGTACTATCTTCGAGCCTCCATCAATAAGTTCTAATGATCCGCCACTTACAACTGGCGCATTTTTAATTAAATAATAATTTGCTGACGATCTTCTAATGTAAGCTTCAACATTAATTGTTGAAGTAGTAACGTTAGCCATTCTAACACTAATTAAAGTATCAAAACTATTTGCAGCTCCGCCTAAAGCATCTACTGCAGAAGTTCCTGTTTCTCTTGTTAGATAATTTCTAAAGTTTTGTGCCATAATTTATTCCTTATACTATAATGCAATCGACATAGCAATGACGAATCCGTTACTTGGTACCCCATCAACAACACCTGAAGCGTCTTTATAAACTGCTTTACTAGCAGGTAAAGTACAAAATACATCTTTTGTGCCTGCTGAAAAGTTAACAGCGCTATCTGAGTTAGATGAAGAAATAATAGTTGTTCTAGCTAATGTTCCAGCCGCAACGGTCCCAAGACCAACTTCAAACTCTGCTCCACCTTGTAAAGATATTGCATAGTAAGTCGTATTACCATTTCCAATAGCAGAAGAAAAAGTTTCAAAACCAGTTACCGCTCCAGCCAAAGTGAATGTGCCAGTACCAGTAGTCGTACTTGTTTCTTTTACTCTATCATTTACTACTAACGCCATTTGTGTTCCTTAAAAATATTACGCGTCGCCAAGTCTAATGATTGCATTAGAAGAATCAGCAGTTGGAAACTGAACAACGAAATCACCGTTAGTTGCAGTTTTTGATCCACCGAAGTCTAAAACTAATACAGCTTCATTACTTGAACCTTTATAAATCAGTGCTCCTGTTGCAGTTAAAGTTACAGAACTAAAAGTAGAATCTGCAAAGTCAACGAATGCAATGTTACTTGATACCGCTACACCATTATTAGTTAAAGTATTTCCACCTGCAGTATAGTTTGTACCAGATGAAGAAACTTCATTAGTAGTTGTATAAGCAGTTGTTGAAGTACTAAAACCAGTAATATTACTGTAAAGCGCTAGTTTAAAAGTTGATCCACCAGATGAATCAAAATCAAACACGCCACCAAGTAGGTCTGTTTTAAAAGAGTCAGGTACTATATTTGCCATTTAATTGTCTCCTTAAATTATGATGGTGATTGAGATTTAAGAGGTGTTCGAAGGGCCCCATCTTGCCATTCGTCCCGGCGTCTACGACCTTGTTGTTCGATCGCGTACGATTGTAAAGCTTTATTAAAAGATCCTTCGTAGTATTGTAACATATCTACAGGACCTTTCAAGTATCCATATGCTTCTACCAGACATCCATACAAAAGTAAATCCTGATATTTATTACTTGTGTAAGTTCCTTGTGTACTTCCCGGTGAAGCTGTTATTGAATCTGGTTGCTTTGTATAAGCTAAAGTGATTAAATTAGTGCTATTTGGTGTAGGTGCTACTACCCAATAATTAGCATCCCAATTAGCATAATACTTAGGTATTCCAGAAGCAGTACCTGGAGTATTATAATACTCAGCCATAAAACTAGTATCTCTTTTATCTAAAAAAGTTTGTTTACCATTAGAATCTGTTAATTGAACGTATCTAATAAATCTTAAATCAGATGGTATTGTAACATATCTACTTCCAGCTGCTAAGTTTGAAGTTGCATAAAATCTATTATCATCAGAATCTACTTCTCTATAAATTCTATTTTCTGCATTTTTAATTATTGTATTTAGAATACCTGTATTCAAAACAGAATCATCTACTTCTGTATAGTTTCTAATATCATCTTGTAAATTTGTTAAAGTGTATGCCATTATGGTGTTAGAGTAACTGGTCCTGCAGTTACAAACATTCCTCCTGATTTTTCCGTTACAGTTGCATTACTTCCGCAATTAAAGCTATAACTATTTGTATTAATAACTGTTATACTAAATCCTGAACCATTTTCAAATAAAGAATACACCAGTCCTCCCGGACTTCCGTTTACATTTCTAAAAACAACAGTATCATTTGTTGATCTTCCATGTGCAGGTTCTGTAACAGTTACAGTGGAAGAACCTAAAGTTAGACTCAAAGGATTTCCCGGTAATAAATTTTCTGTAGCGGGTTCAGTTCTATCTGGTCTTGCATTTGATAATCCTTGAGGATCACCTGTAAATCTTGTTGGTTGTATTTGTGGTTGTTTAGATTCAAATTCTGAATTGTGTACAAAACTTCCATCCCATTCGGTTACCATTTCATTATAAGGAAATGCCATACCTGATCTATCAGATATTGCTTGTGCATATTTTCCTCTAGATAGTTTTGCCATTATATACCTGGATAATAAGTTTTAGGAGTTATGAAAGAACTAGAAGAAGATCCATCTTCTTGTAAAGCTCGTTGTAATTCATCTTCATATAACATTTTTAACATTTCAACTCTATCCGGTGCATTTTTAACTGCTAAGTAATAAGCAAGTCCAGCTACCATACAAGGTACAAATCTATAAGGCACATCTGCATCGTTAGTATAGTCTCCAGCATCTTGAATTCTTTTTGCATAATAATAATTAAAAAAGTTTCCGGCTTCAGATGTTCCTGGAGTTGAATACAAAGTAACTGTAATTTTATCGATAAATCTTTGAACAAAATACTGTGTTGGATTTCCTGTAGAAGTTTTATTTGATAAAGCTTGATAAGTAGATCTACTTATTTTTGTGAGAGGCGTATCAATATTAGAAGCGTTTCTATAACTTGCTTCTAAAATATCATCAACACCATAGACAGCGGTTGCATCCGATGTGCCATCAGCTGTTGATCTAAACATTGTGTATGTTGATTTATTATTTACTAATGTAATTGAATTGTTTGCAATTTCCCAATAGTGTAAACCTCTATTAGACCATTCTTGAAACATTATATTTAAAGAACGTCTTGCTCCCTTTAATTGATAACCCGAAACACCTTGTATTCCAATTCTTTCATAAGCTTCTTCTACTATATCGGATATAGAAAAACCTTTTTCAAAGATTGTAGTTCCAGAGGTAGTGTTAGCCATTTAGCCTCCTAGCCAGTATATCCGATAGTAACAGATCCTGATCCAGTTACATCTGCATAGATAGTATTTTGAAATCTAATTCCGTTTCCAGGTATATACATATCTAATCCTTCACTTCCAAAAGTAGATTCAAATACAATAGCTCCAGATGCAGTTGCTGCATCATAAAGTTTTATATTAGTAACTCCCGTAGCTTGAATGTATGTAACTCTAGATGGTCCAATATTAGTTGATCCACCTGAAGCAGTTTTTACCTGTCCGTCAGCTGTAAGTGTTGTAAATTTTTGGTCTGATGACATATTGTTTTCTCCTATTAAATTTAAGTGGGGCCGAAGCCCCACAATAATTATTTATTACGATGAAGCAATGTTTGCAAGTGTATCACATCTTTTCCAGTTTGTTCCATCTGAAAAAGCATATACTGCTGCGCCTGCTGCACCATTATCAACGTAAATCATTACGCCTTCATTACTAGCTGCTTCTAATGAATCAGTTCCATTAGTAACAGTGTTTGCGTCAGTAACAGACCAAGTGTTAGTTCCACCTTGTTGAGTGTCACCTGCATTTGGATTAGGTCCACCAATAAAACCATTTAATGAAGTTACTGGTCCTGTAAATGTAGTATTTGCCATGATTATTCTCCTAGTTAAATTTCACATAGTCTCTAGGCCGTCGACTATACTGCGTCCATGCGAAATATTAATTTATGTATAGTAAATAATTTATATATTAAATTATAAAAAAGTGCAAGAAATCCCTACGAAGAAATACTATTTTCAACAATGTATCAGTCTTAATTAACCAGCGTAAAGATGTACTTCGTAATCTTTTTCGTTAATTTGACTTCTAATCTCTTGTTCCCTGATAATTGATCTAATTACTATTTTGATCTCATCACCAAGAACAGACATTTCAGGTGTTATTTGTCCTTTGTTTTCAAGAAACAACTCGTTCCATTTAGATTCGAGTTTCAGTTTCTTTGCGAACAATACCATGTTGTCCTGAGCCATTTGTAACCTCCTCATAGGTTATGTAAAAATCATTTCCAGTGCTTGTAAACTGAAGATCATTTTTTTCCCATTTTATATCATATTTTCCTAAAAAGTCAATAATGGGTTTATTTAGCTCATCCGCATTATTTATCTCTTTATCACTTTCGATTTCAAACTTTGTTTGAAGATGTTTTGTAAATATTTTTACTAAGTATTTATATTGAGTCATTTTTTCTTTCTATTTTAATAATGAGGCGAGATTGTGTCTCGCCTCAAAATTTCTAATTATTATGCACCTGGTGATGCAAAAATACCTCTATAGTCAGATACACCAAATGAGTATCTTTCTCTAGCTTTGTATCTTACGTTACCAGTGTCGAAGTCACCTTCCATAGCAGTTTTAATAGCTGCTCTTTCAAAGTACTTCATACCATTAGGCACGTCTGTGATAATGTAGAATGCATCTGGATCAGTTAAGAAATTGTTCACTCTATAACCTTGAGGAACCATTCCCATAGAAACGATTGCATTGATATCATTATCAGCAGTACCAACTCTACCTTGAGATTTCATTAATCTCTCAGCAGTGAATTGAAGCTCAGAAGGAATAATCATTTTTACACCTCTTGCAGCAATTTTTAGACCTCTTTCGTCTGTCATTGCAGCAATATCGATTAATGATTGCTCTAATGAAGTTTCATTCAAGTCGGCAGCCGTTGCTAATGTGTTAGATACAGTTCCACTAATTGTAGGGTGGTTAGTTGCAAATAATGCAGAACCATCACCTGAAGTGAATGTACCAAAACCATTAACTAATGGGTTAACCGCTTTAACTTGTTTAGTGTTCGCCATAGATCTAGCTAATGCTTTAGTATATCTACTTCCAAGTCTGTCGTATAGGTTATCTTCAACCGCTTCTTCAGTGATTGAAAACGCTAAAGCTACAGTCTCGTGAGTGTATCTTGAAGTGTAAGTTTCTTGAGCATTGTCAAAAACTACACCAGCACCCTCAGACTTAGTCTGTGCTTGAGCAAAACCTGATAACATAACTTCTTCTTCAAACGCTCTGTCTGAAGATTCAGTAGTGTATATTTCAGCATGCTGATTTTCGTAACGTTTATATTCAAGTCCAAATAGTGCATTTAGACCTGGTTCTAGTTCTTTAACTAGTTGTCCTCTACTTATGGCCATTATATACCTACCGTTCCTTTTAAAAAGTGCTCGTTAATCATAACTACCAAATTAACATTAGCAGAACCTGCTGTGTCATTACTTGGATCATTAGATATTGCAAGTACTCTTAATTGTGCTGTTGCAGTTTTAAGATCAGAGTGATCTAATTCTACTTTTGATACATAGTCTGGTGAACTACCAGCTGTGTATGCAATGTCAGCATTCATTCCGACGTCTGCTGCTGCAGTTGCGCCGTCTGATTGTACTTCAAACCTTTCGTAAGGGTCGTCAGAAACGAATCCTACGATATCTGTTGCAGTATTACTTGCATTCAGATGGTTTGCCCATGTTGGTTTGCTTGTAGAAGCATCAGTATAGAAAACACCATTTAGTGGTCCTAATAAAGTATCTGTTGCTGCCGCTACAGTAATTGTACCAGTGGCTGCCATTTCGACAGGATCACCTTGGTAAATTGCTGCTGCATTTGCTGCAATACTATATTCGGATAAACCTTGGTTGTCTCTATTCTGGCCAACTTTTCCTATTGCTTTCAAACCGAAAGCTGCGTCTTGGTTTGCCATTATATTTTCTCCTTTTGTGAGCTACCCTTTCGGGCCTCCACTCACGGGTTTATTTTATTCGTTGGGTAGGAATCGTTAAAAAATTAACTTTTCTTTGAACCACCGAAGGTTACACGAGTTTGTCTATCAATATTGATAGGCATACTTGGGTGCTGTTCCTTCATTAAATCGTTGTCAACTGCTTCAACATTGTCCTGAGCTTGTTTTGTATAATAGTCAGTACGTTGTTGTGCGATTTCTTCCGGTACCCTTGCCAGCACAAGGCCACCAACTCCGATCACTCCCTTATATTTACCGTCTTCTACTTGTGGATAATCAGAATCTGGATATTCATCAGATCTAACTAATTCATATCCTGATCTTATTCTTCCAGCGACATTCTTAGTGTCGTGAAATCCTAAGGTTTCTGCTCTAATCCATCTGTGCGTAAAACCTGCCGGTGCAGGGGGTGCATCTAAACTTGATGGTGGAGACCAAACTTTTTTCTGAGCTGTTTTTTCTCTAGTTTGACTCGCACGCGAGGTTCTTTTATCATTATTATTTTCCATATGCTTATACCTCCTTCGTGATATTTAATTGTTTCGCATATTCTTCTAGCGGCACTCCTAATTTTTTAGCTATTGCTACCTGTGATGAAGTGAGTCTCACAGTTTTGCGACCAGATTTAGTACTTCTTTTTGCAGATGCAACTGTCTGTACAGGTTTAGCCGTTTCCACCTTTTGTTCATTATTAACAAATTTGTGGGGAAATTCAAGTCTTATTCTTTTATCTATTTCAGAATAATACTCATCAGATTGAGGATCAAAACCTTCCTCTTCTGTTAATTTCTTATGTAAATCAAAAGCAGTATAAGTCATAGCGCTATCTCTACCAAACCATGTGTTTTTCTCTGCCCATGATGAAGCTTTAGGGTCCGGTGTTCCTTGTGCTACTTCTTGTCTATTTAAATTAACTTCAGGTTTTGCAACCTCAGTTTCTTTAAGTTTACTTTCCTGTTCTTGACTTATTTTAGCTTCTAAAAATCTAGCTTGTTTATAACCTAGTTCAGAAATCATAGTTTGAGCTTCTACTTCAGCATTTATATCCCCTGCTTCTCTAGCAGCAGCTAATCTTGCTTTAGCAGATTCTAATCCAGATGTAATAGATTCTTCTGTAGATTTCATGAATCCTGGTTCTAGCTTAGAGATTTTTTCATCAACTTTTTTCTTATCCTGCATAACTCTTTCAGCATAAGTTAAAGCTTCTTCTTTTTGTCTCTCAGCTTCTCTCCATTTTTTAGTAAGCTTTGCTATTCTTTTTTGAACACCTTCAGAATATTGTTTTAGCTCATCTTCTTTAGGTTCTTCAGATGAATTTTCCAATTTAATTTGACGTTCATTTTCATGAGTCTTATCTTCTGGAACTGTTTCATCTTCTACAACAGGTCTTACAGTCGGTTCTTCTTTTATTTCCGGTTGTTCGATTTCTGTTTGATTTTTTTCTTCAGCGATATCAACATCCATTGATGGACCAGTTGTATCTATATCTACTGTTTTATTTTCTTCTTGTTGCATAGTTTCCTCCTATGTGGTTAATATTGATGAAGTATATCTTCGGGTTTATCGATGGTTGCTAAAACTTCATCATCATTTAGCAATCTTACTTCTCCGCCATCAATCTGAATTCTTGATCCAGCATATTTTGCAAAAATTACCCAATCTCCTTTTTTACACCAAGCTCCTTCAGGAAATTTTTCTTTATCATAACAGTGTGGTCCCATAGCAAGAACTAGACCGCAAGTAGAACCTACTTGTTGTCTCTCAAGTGTATCTTGTCCAAGATACAATCCACCTCTAGTTTTTTCTGGCATTTTAAATGGAAGAACTACAAGTCTCCATCCAGTTGGTTTAGGTAGTTTAGAAGATTCTTTTGTTTTTAATCTTTCATAACCATCAACTTCTTTTTGATGATCATCTTTGTATTTATCTAATAGTGCCGATTTAACTTTCGGTTCTTCCGAAGTCGACGACGTTTTCTGGTCTTTCAGTATCATTTTTTTCCTCCTTAGGATTTAGCAGGTTTGATATTTCCTGTGATATTCTTAAATAGGCATGTGCCTGTCCCATCATATACTTGTATTTTTCCATATTGTCAACACCTCCACCAATCATATTATCTCCAATAGATTGATATTGTTCTTTGAGCTGTCTTTGTATTTTATTTAATATTACTAGTTCTTCGTTCAACATTTTTCTTTCTCCTTTTATGTAATAAATTAACTCTTGAATGCCAGCACCATTCAGTAACTTTTATAGAACATGTTTCTAATTTAGAAAACATAGTATCTAATCCACCAAAAAAACTATATAAAAATTTATCTAGCATTTCCAACGTCTTCTTGCCTGTCTAATTCTTGAATTAGGATCATTTCTAGTTTTAGCTGATGAATTTTTAAGTTGTCCGGCTGATCTTGCACAATATGATTTTCTACGTTTTGCAGCAGCTGAACCTTTTTTAACTTTACCTGTTACTGCAGTTTTTAATTTTGATCCAGGGTTTGCTGCTCTATAAGCTTTTACACCTTTAGCAGTCATACCAGCTCCAGATTTAGTTGGTCTGTAATTAGCTCCTGGTCCTTTTGTTGTTTTTCTAATTGATCCACCTTTTGCTTTTTTAAGTCTAGTAATAGTAGTTCCTTTTCCTGTAGTAGTATCTATTTGTAAACCTCTAGGTAAATCTTCAATATTATTTTTACTTTCATCTCGACCGTATTTATATTTTTCTGTTGAAGAATCTTTTTCTTTTGTTTTTTTATTATATTTATTCATTATATTTTTTGCATCTCTGGATTAGTTGATAACATATTTTTTTCTGCTCTAGGTCTTGCAATAGAGTCTTTACTTCTTTTTCTAAGTTGAGCAATAGCAGATTCTTTTAATTGTTTTTGTCTTCTTAATTCTTTTAAATCTTTTTCTAAGTTCATTATGCAAATGTTTTTACGTTAGTTGGTTTACCACCGGGATTACCCGCTGCTCGTTTTCGTTTGACAGCACTCGCCTTTTGCGACTTTGTCATCCGTGTGGCTTTTGCAAGTGGTACGCATTTTGGATATTTCCTCTTTGAGCCTTTGCTTCTCCCGCATGGTTGATACTTGCCGTCTTTCTTCGGTGCTCCAATGTCTACCCATTTTTCTGATACCCATTTTCTTAAACCACCTTCTGAATAATAACTACGCACACGCCACTCTTTTTCTTCTTGCTAAACCAGCAACCATGTGACCACCGGTTGATGCTTTTTTTCTACTTCCTTTTTTACCACCTGGTGTAATTTTACCTGAGCAAACTCCTGAAGCGTACATGTTTGCGTACGCCGAAGGATAAACTTTGAATTTACGCTTCGCTGCTGCTTTTCCTTTTGAACAAAGTTTAGCCATTACGTTTTAACCATTTTAGATATAGGTGATTTTTCTTTTTTCTTTTTACCTTTAGCCATTAAAATTTTTTTCTTTAACTCAGTAGGTAAAGTTTTTTGTGCTTTGGTTAAACCATTTCCACCATTACTAAATTTTTTTCTCATTATTTTTTTCCTCCGTTATTTTTAAAAATTTGTGTACCTTTTATACCATAGATGCTCGCCACGACAAGGATCCATAAATTTGTGAACCAGCTCGGAAGCGTAGAGAACATATCAAAGAACAATTTCACCTTGTCCATCGCTGTTGGGTCCTCACTTACAACTGCCCACGCCAAAATTACGATGGGCGCCGATAGAATTACCAAAACCGCCTCGTCCTTCCAGTCCGATTGACGTGCTTCTAATAGTTTTCCTTGGTAAGCTTCTTTTCCTTCGGCCATACGAGACGCATGCATTAACTGTGCATCTGACATTGCCATTTTAGTCTTCTGCTTGTTAGCGTATATTTTACTTCCAGCAGAAACGGCTAATTTAATTGCCTGAAACCACATGTTAGTAAGCTTTTGATTTTCTTTTTTTCTCTGCTAGTACTGCACCTTGACCTTGAACTTCTTCTTCAGGTCCACCAGTACCAATATAGTTATAAGCACCATCAGCAGTTGTTTTTGATCTTGGATCAATCTCAATTTGCTGTTCAGAAACTTTAACTTCTTTAATTTTATCTAATTTTTCCATATTTTCTCCTTAATTATTTTATTTTAACTGTTTTTTTCTTAATTGTCACTAACCTTTACGCATGATTTCAACATTTGGAACCATATTACCGGTGTTTTTCATCATTGAATCTGCACTTGGTATAGTTTTACTAAGAATAGTTTTTTCAATTGAAGTATCAGCTCTTAAATTTGCTAATTCTTTATTTTGTTGAAGCTTATCTTCTTGATTTGTCTGGTTCATCATAGTTTTCATCTTATCAAGATTCATTCTCTCTTCATCCTGTTCTTTTTTACGTTGGTTTTCCATTGCTCTAAGATCTAATTCTCTTTCTCTTAGTTTAGCAATAGGATCATTATCAAATTGTGAAGTAATTTTCTTTTCTTCATTCATAAATTCTTCCATCATTTCAGCAATTAGTTGTGCTTTTCTAGCTTCCACTCTTTGTTGCATCATCATGAACTGCATTTGCATCTGTTGTGCCATTTGTGGATTCTGTTGCATAGCCATTTGCATCTGTTGCATTTGTACTAACTCATCTTTGAATTCTAATTCAATTTGTTCTTGAGCCATTAGACTAATATGTTCAAAAATATTTTTTTCTAAACTTGCCATTACCATTGGATTGTTTCTTGCAATGTTAGTTGCCATAAAATTTAAGTGAGCAGTTATATGTGCTCTATGATCTTGTCCAGGAAATGCTTGGAACTGTGCTCCACCTAAAGCATCAATATGTTCTAACGCTGGATCTTTAGGAGCTGGTTGTTGTGGTCTTATTAAAACTTGGTCAATATTTTTTACACCTAATGCTTCATACATATTTCTATATGATTGATACATATTGTGCATTTGTGGATTAGATTGTGCCAGCTGGAGTTCCGTTTGCGCAAGTGAAATACGCTGTGTTTGAGAAAAAATGTTAGGGTCAGCAACTGGCACTATATCTACTCTATCATCAAAATCAGATTGCATAATCATTTTTTGACCCCCAACTACATCGTACGGATATTCTTGTGGTAGATATAACTTGAATACTCTAGCTAAAATTCTGAATTCATTTTTAAGAGCTGAGTAAATTCTTTTGTGAATCGCAGACATTGTTCTACTTCCTCTTTCAAGTAGAGCTACTGTTGTTCCTACTGCTGCTTGTTGATTGCCATCACCAACTTGTAAATCTGCAATCGATGCAAATCTTTGACCGGCGTTTACTACAACACCCATCAAACTTAATAAAGTCTGTGACGGTTCTTTAAAAGGTAACATCATAAATGAATCTCTTAGATTACCACCTGGTGCATCTACATCTCTGAATTCACCTGGTTGAATTGATTGTGCATCATCTCTAATTCTAATACCTCTCATTTTAAATCCAGCAGGTAAATTAGATAATGTTCCTGCATCTAGTAATTGTCTAAGTGCACTTGTTGCAGTACGTGACAATCCGCCGATCATATGAATTAAACCGAAACCATAAAAACCTAAACCTGGTAAAAATTTAAAATGTACAAAGTATTGTATTTTTCTTTTCATTGGATCACCTGATTCATAATTTCTTCTAATAGATAAAATCTCGTGTGATCCTTCTATAAAAGTTACGATGTAAGGTATTTTAATTCCTGAGGGCTCACCAGTCTCTTGATTCATATCTTCGAAACCTTCTAAATCTAAATCAACATGACATTCTAATAATGTAAATACATCTTCATCTTTTGTTTTTGAGACTCCCTCAATTTCTCTTTCTTTTCTATCAATTTCAGTGTCTTTGTCTTGAGGTTTTCCAATTTCTACATCTTTATAAAAACCTGCTACTTGTTGTTTTCTTAAATCATTTTCAGAAATTTTTACTCGATGAATAATTGCTTCTGCATCATCTAATGAAGTAGCTGTGTAGGGTACAATTAAATCATCTGCAGGAACAAATTTTGATACTGCTCTTTGTTCCATGTCATCATAATAAACTTTTTTGAAAGCAGAACCCGCAAGTGGCAAATTAAATAACATTTGATCAAACTCTGGTTCATACTCTTTCATCTTTTCCATTATTTGATAATTCATAAAATCTTTAACACGAGTTGCTTGTTGTGTTTTATCAGGAGTAGGCATTCCTAAAACTTGAGTTCTAACTGGTCCATCTGCTGGAAGTAATTCTTTATAAGCTAATGCTTGAAACTGTGTAACTGCTTCTGCAAGAACTGGGTGTGTTGCACCTGAAGCTCCTTGAAAAGGTTCTGTTCTGTTATCATATTTAAAACCTAAAAGGTCTAATCCTTTAGTGTAGGTTTGTTCCCACTCTTTTCTTGAAGAAGAGTAGTCCATATATTTATTATTTAAGTCAGAAGATAATTCTCCTAAAACATCATCAGGTAAAAATTCTGCAAGGTTTGAATAATGCTCGTCACCACCTTCTGGCGATGCAGCTTTTGGATCTAAATTAATATCAACTGAACCATCTTCATTTTCTGTGACTTCTACATCATCAGGTGATTGCTGTTCTTCCGTTACTTCTTCAACTATTTGTTCTTGAACTTCTTCTTGACTAGGTAATTCAAATTCTTTTCTTACTTCGTTGGGAAGTGCTTTGTCTATATCCGCCATTTATTTTTTCTCCAGATTGTTTGACTGTTTTAACAGTATTATAATTAATATTCAACCCCTGAGGCATGGGTCCTGATTCAGGTGGTAGTAAGTGTTTTTTAGGGTACAAATTCTTCGAACTCATCCGATTTACCTCTAACTTTATTTTTTAATGAAGCAAGTCCTTTTGCTCCTTCAGGACCTAATAAATAAGCTGCTGCAAGTTCATCTGGTTTTTTTGTAAACTCGGAAGCTTTTGCTACATCAGCACCACCCATAACCATACCTGCTGTACCTACAAATGGTATGAAAGGAGCTGCTGCTCTAAATACAGGTCTAGCAATTGCTTTAGCAAACTTACCATATTTACCTGCTTTCTCTTTTAAAAGTTCTTCATAGTTTTTTCTAGCTACTACATCCTCAGGTGTTTTTGCTTTTAAAGTTTGTAAAGTTTTATCAGTCATTCCTCTATCAACAGATTTTAATGGATTAAATCCTCCCATTGGTAAATAAGGTTTTCCTGTTCTAACATCTAAGTTCCAACCTCTTAAAATATTTGCTGCTTTTTTACCTTGCTTACCTCCACTTGCAACTAAATTTTGTATGGCAGTATTATTTATATTAATTAATTTTGATAGCTCTTTGGTAGGATTTTTATCAAAAGCTCTTTTTAATTTTAGTTGTTCTTTATAAAAAGGTTTTAATTCATCATTTAATTTTTCAGCATAAACTTGATTTTGTTTTACAGTTTGTGGAGCTAAAGCATCTACTGGATATTCTGCTCCTAACGCTTTTGCTTGAAATATATTTGCAGTGTGAGCATTTTCAAATGTTTTACCTAAACCCATAGCTTGTTTAGTTTCCATAAATCTTCTTTCAGCTTGTTTAGTTTTTTTAGTAACATTTGTTCTTTTTTTAGCTGCATCAGCTTTGCTAGTGCTGTTTGGATTTATATTACCGTGTGGTATTTTAAATCCTGTTTTTTCTAATTCAGAGGCAACTTCAGTTACATATTTAGCAGCACCTGATTGAGGATTTCTAGTTCCACCATATTCTGCATTTATTATTTGAGAAGCTTTTGCTTTAGAATAACCTTCTTCTAATAACTCTTTGGCTCTTAATTTTTTTTCATCAAAAATTATTCTTTTTTCTTTATTTATTTTTTCTATATTTTCTCTTACTCCAGGGTTATCTTTACCTTTAGGAAATGAATATCTTTCTCCTTTAAATCCAGGATTCCTATTTCCTTTTTTAAAATTAACTCTCCCACCATCTGCATATCTATCTAGTTCAGCATCATACTGTTCTATTTTTTCAGTAACCATTTCACCGGTCTCACCAAACAATGGCATAACTGTATCGTAATAATCTGACGCAGATATTTCTTTATTGTCGAATGCTTTTCTTGAAATCTGTCCAACTAAATTAGTATAAGTTTTTGGTGATAAAGTATTAACAGCTGCTTTAGTATTTAAAGCTTCTAAACTTTTAAGATATTGTTTTGGTTTTGGTTTAGGAACAATTGGTTGTCCTTCTTCTAGGAAATAAGACGCTATGTCTTTGGCCATGTTAACCTCTGGCTTCTGATAAAATTTGATCTAAGAATTGTTTAAATGAAACTGGCTCTATTCCTTGTTCTTGCATTTCAAAAATATATTTTCTATATTCATCCATCGCTGAATCATTCTCAGCCATTTTAATTGATGGAGCATCTCTTTTGCCATATCTATCTTCGATTTGCATTTCTAAATATTCCATCTCTTCTTCATCTAATAATTCTAAAGGCTTACCGAATAAATCTAAAGACATATCATTTTTCTCTGCCATTGGATCTGGTTGTGATGCCATTTTAGTTCCTTTAAGACTCTGGATCCCTGAAGCCTGATCCATTCTATCATCAGAACCCATTGCATATCCTATTCTACCACCGTAAGCCATATTTTTTGAAAGTCTTTCTCTAGCTTCTTCAATTGCTTCTTGTTGAGAAAAACCTTGTTCTCTAAGTCTTTCTACAAGTTCCATAAATTTATCTTCACTTCCATTTCCATAGTTAGCACGCATCATGCCTCCGGCTGCTTCGTTTTTTCTCATCATGTCAGCTTTGTCGGCCATCATATCTGAAAAATCGTCCATAGCCATATCGTAAACTTTAGCTTGCATTCTAGGAGTCATATCAAAATAGTCATAACCCATATCGTCTGCTATTGACTCTGCTAAATCTTGAATTGCTTGTTTGTCCATAATTACTAATAATACACTTTTGGTTTAGCTTGTAAAGGCTCATCTTCATAATCATCGGGATGCTGAATTAGACCACCTTGTCTAAATCTCATAACTGCTTGAGTCATAGAATCGACTAAGTCATCATGATCTCCATAAGGAAATGCAGCGCACTCTTCAATTACTTCTTGTGCAAAATCCATATCTGTTGGTGCATATATCTTACCACTTTCAAATAATGGAGAAACAGAATTAACTCTCGTATGTTTATCATTACCTTTACTTGGTGTAAAGTTAATTACTGGAATTCCCATTTTTCTTAATTCATAAGTAAGTGGGAGCCCTGAAGCTTTGCCCTCAATGATTACGGTTTCCGGGTTCCAGTAACCGTATTGCTCCATTGCAATACGTCTTAGTTCTGGAAACTCATATCTTCCCTTTAGACAATCTACTAAAATTAAACAAGGACCGCTATCTTCTGTTGGATGAAATACACCCCAAGTAGTAATAGCAGAATAGTCGGCAGTTTCTTTTTTCATAAATGCTGTGTCATAGCTTTGTATAACATGTTCTAGTGGAGGAAGATCACCTTCCCAATCTTGCCACCATTCTCTTTTAATCAATGCACCTTCATCTCCAGTTGGATTTTGCATATATTGTGCATTCCATTTTGATAATGGAATAGATGCTTTAACTGCTTCTAGATCTTCTAGCTTCCAATATTCCGGCCACAGGGGTTTATCAGAAGGTAGGATTGCAGGAAATTCTATAACTTCCCATTGATCGGCTTTATTTTCTTTTTGTGCTTTAATTAATCTTCCCGTTAAATCTTTTTCATTCCATCTTGTCATTACAATAATAATTGTTCCACCGGGTTGGAGACGTTGACGTGGACCAGAAGTATACCATTCATAAGTTCTCTCTAAAGCTTGGGCATTCATTGCATCTTGCTCAGTGTGTGGATCATCAATAATTAGTAGGTCGGCACCACGACCAGTAATAGCAGAACCAACACCAGCAGCATAATATTCTCCACCTTGTTCAGTTTCCCATTTACCAGCGGCTTGTGAATCAGGATTTAATCTAGTTTCAAAAACTTCTTTATACTCAGGTGTATCCATTAAAGCTTTTGCTTTACGACCGAACCTTACAGATAATTCAGTTGTGTTAGTTGATTGAATAATTTTTAATTTAGGGTTTCTACCTACCATCCAAGCGGGTAATAAGTAAGATGCAAATTCAGATTTAGTATGTCTAGGTGCCATATTAATAATTACTCTTTTTGTTTTACCTTGAGCAATCTGATTAAATTTTTCTGCAACTTCTTTATGGTGTTTACCTTCTACAAAATCTGGCCATACATGTTTAACAAAAGCCATGAAGTCATTTTTAATATCTGCTTGTTTTTTCTTATCTTTCCATTTAGCCATATAAATAGCTAATTGTCTTTTTACATCAGGTGGTAATTTCTCAAACTTTTTTAACTTCTCTATATCCATAGTGCATTCGAAAAAAATTTTCTAAAAAATTTTTTGATATGTGTTTTAAAAAGAGTAACTATTTTACGCTTATAAATATCTAAATCCTTGTTTAAATACGTATCGTAGGGACCCCTTTTTATTTATACCTTAATTCATTATTTAAAAAATTGCAAATTTTGCATTGGGCTTGGTACCTCTATTGCCCTGCGACATTTTGTCGCAGGACATTGCAACGCACATAGGAGGGTATGTGTTCTGTGTTTGGGTGCGACATTTTGTCGCACCCTGTAATATTATCTTGACACTAGTCTAATAAAACCATGTAAGCATCGGCGTTGTTTTCTCTAAACCAATTTAAGTTGGCTCTTACTTTGTCCCATAGTTTAGAACCACCCCAACCTAATTTTTTATCTTCCTCAGTTGCCATATATTCATAATAGAATATTGCGTCATGTTTTTTAGCTTCTTCTCTTGTTAGCATTACAGATTCACCGCTGAATCTATTTACTCTTTTATGTGTCTTTTGTTCTGTCATATTTCTCCTTGTTTGTTAATGACCTACATTAACACAATGGCTCATTGAGAGCCATTGCACATAGTGTCGCAGGTTAATCATCGTCTTCATCTTCTAAATCTTCCCACACATCTATTTCTTCTGCAACATCTTCTAGTAGGTTGTAATCATTTTCGTAATCCATATTTCTCCTTGTTTGTTAATGACCCATGATACCAGATTCCTGAACCATGAGCCATTGTCCAAATTGTCACACCCTTTCAATACTATATTCTGGACCCCAACGACTTTCCTCATTCTTAACTTTAGCATAACCACCCGACTCGCGTCTGTGTCTGATAAACTCTATCGGTCGACCTTGCTCAATGTTTTCCATGTTCAATGATAACCAATCGAACTTGCATGCTTGACTACAGAAATATTTATCTGAGCCCGAATACCAATTTTGATTGTCCATGTCACAGTATGCATAACGACCTCTAATCACTCCACGAGATTTTAAAAATCTATCTTGTGTAACATGTGTATGGCAATTAGGTCCTTGGCAAAAATGTTTGTTTGGCATTATTTATAACTCCTTTTCATTCTTCTCATTTCACTATAAAGTTCTAGCATTTGAAATCTATCACAAGACTTAATCCACCTAAGTAATTCCTCACGCATTTCTTTTTGTTCTTCATGTGCTTTTGCTTTGTTGCTACTTATAACTTCAAAATGTTCTTCATTCTGTTGTGCCATTATTGTACCCTCTTATCTTCTTGGTCAAAGATTATTGTGTAATCTTTGGCAGTTCTATAATCGTTCGCGTCAAGATCAAAGTAAGTTAATAATCTATTACCTTGTTTGCCTATCCATTGTTTGCATTTATCATTCCATAAAGCTTTTCTAAATATTCTATTCTTATATTTTTCTGCGTTCCATGTGATTGCAAACATATCATTATTTTCTAGTTTCATATTATACCTTTCTAAGTTAATAGGACTATCCTATATTAGAATAGCCCTATTGTCAAGTGTTAATTTATGCTTTCGTCATATTGTTTTCTTAACGCAATTTTTTGTTCTCGCGTCATTGTTTTATTTTTCATACCTTTAATCATACTTGCAAGGTTGCTAGGATTGTAGATTGTCAATCCTGTTGAGTTAGTTCTAATTAACTCTGCCTCATCAACTTGAATACCTAGTTCAGTAGCAAGTTCAATTCCCTCTGAAAGATATCTGTATGCTTTCAATCCAATTTTTAATTGGTCGGATTGTTTTTGGATTGTATCAATCCATGTTTGGTGTTTAGATACTAGATTGCCTTTTGCAATTCGCCACTCCTCAAATTTAGAGTATTCGTCTTTGGTACAGGCGATTGCTCTTGAACGACAATAAGAAGTTCCAATGACATCAAGATAATATTGGTCATCAAATGTTTTAGTCATGCCTGTATTATCATTAGAAGAATGATAACTACCACCAACTTTGCCAAGTGCTTTTAAACACTCATCAACATGTTTTGTTTTGTGTGGGTTGTCTTTGTTTTCTTTTTGTTGTGCATAGATATCTGGGTTGCAATCCATAGCTTTTAAATCTTCTCTAAAATATGCAAGTGCAAAGTGATTGCCCTCTGTATGATCGTACTCACTACCATTGGTATTGCCAAACAAACCAAAATCAAAATGTGATTTAGTTTCTTTTGGTTCGCCCTCATCATCAACACCCTCGTTGTGTGCAAAGTAAAAACATTTATCTTTTGCTACAACATCACAAGGACTTCCATATTTCTTTTTGAAAGTTCTAAGTGTTGCAACATCTTCTGGTGGATATGCTCTCTCAACAACTTCTTTTGCAAGTTCACTTGCAGTTATATATTGCTCATCAACATACTCCCTTGCTTGAAGATATGCCTCACGTTCTTGAGTGTCCTCATTCTCAAAGACATTTTTTATTTTATTGAACAACTTATTTCGTAGTTCAGTATTCATTCTTATTTTTGTCATTCTACTCCTTTGGTTAATTGAAACTCATTATATCACAATGGCGATTTACTCGCCATTGTGCAAAGTGTCGCAGTTATTTCAGTTCTTCAACTAAATCAACTTTAATATTTTCCATACCCATTTGTTCTGGCTCATCTTCTCTAGCCTCAAAATAATCATCATCATGAGTTTCAAAAAGTTTTTGAGCCTCCTCCTTTGAGTCTGCCTCTACTATTACATACTCCCAAATATCAGCTGTGTAATTTACTTTAAATCTAGGCATATTTATTTCTCCTGTATTAATTAATAAAAAACCATTATAGCATGTTTCACGTGAAACATGAACATGACATACTGTCGCACCTGCGACATATTGTCGCAGCGTTAATTATTTTCTTGACTTGGTCATTTTTGTCGCACCTGCATTTTTTTCTTGAAACTAGGATTATCCTGTGATATTATTAATTCATAAATATAGGAGAAATATATGAATGAAGATGTTAAGATGAGTGTTAAAGATACATTAGACTTGATGAAAGAACTAATGAGTATGATTAAACTTAATACAGATTATATTAAAATTTTAGAAAAAAGAATTTTATTATTGGAGAAGAAATAATGACAGAGTTTAATCCAGATAGTTATGAAAATATGTTAATGCTTTATAATGAACCATCAATGGAAGATGAAGAAAATTATGTTCCATATTTATTTGGAGCAAAGTATTTGTGGTATGGATATAAAGTTGATGCCTGCGACAATTTGGAGAATATCATTAAAGATGAGATGTGATATTATTCGAGAATAGGCTCCTGAGTCAATTAAAGAGCCTTTATAATAACTGACTCATGGGACTTGCACCAGAAAAAGCAAGTAGGATCACGGCTCGAAAGGTTTGACTCCGAGTAAAGCCCACTGATCCCTGATCCAATTGTCCAGGTATTCTAGACACGCTGAGATTGGATCTGGGATCAGTCATTAATGACTGTGGAGATAAACACTATAACACGGGTATTTCGCCAGGATATCTGTATGTCATGCAATGGGAGGCGACATGACTACCCGCGTAGCATAGTGACTGATCAGTAAAATTTTATGGATCTACAATGCTCTACCATTGTAGGTCCTAAGATTATTATTTGCTGGACCCTGACAGGTGATAACCTGTTAGGCCTGTTGCCCGGGCTGTTAAAATAAAGCACGCCGGCCTCAACTCAGGGTCCTGCTAATGATGACCAAGTTAGGGGTACATATCTTGCCTATGGCATTTCCCTGGACCTAAGCAGTGACCTGAAAGGGTAGCGTCGATACTTGGACCAGCAGCGCTGGCTTCCCTGATCAGGATGGCGTTGCTGGTATATGAATTACAAGCATCAAGCGTCAAGCTTTTGACACAATTGATGTTTATAATAAAACCATACAGGAGAAATAAATATGAATAATGAAGACAAAAAAATTGAGACTCAATTGCTCAATAATTTAAAAGCACTGAAGACAGCTCTCCCAACGATGGAGATGGACGAACTGAGATACGAGTTAAAAGAGAAACTGGATACCTGCACCAAGTCCGAATATATAAAACTTCTCAAGAAAATTATTTCTTGGGAGGAAGAGCATTTGAATTATGATTTAGTTGATCAGGATGTTCTCAATGAGAGTTAATAAAAATAATTTGTTGCCGTGGTTTATTCAGGACCATGGCAGCCTGCCGCCGGCATACCTGGCTAGCTGCAAGAAATTTTTCCAAGAGTTGAGCAACAAGCCTCAAGCATCAAGCAACAAGCTGCGACAAAATGTCGCGCGTCAGTTTGTCAAATTTAAATCACCTGGCATTCGTGTTAAAAATAGATTTCAACGAAAGGTATAAAAATATGTTAGTAAAAGATGCATTAAAGATTACAGACTCATTCACTAAAACTTCTAAAATGCCGGGACTGTCTTATAGTCTACCGGCGTGGGCCTGCAAGACTGGACAAAAGCTTGCTAAGATTCCTGGAACTCCTTGCTTTGGCTGCTATGCTAAGAAGGGCAA
>Ga0315321_10000797_pt1 | contig 24036 bp, 29 predicted proteins | sample M180m21515metaG_FD_203464 | JGI IMG/M metagenome (GOLD analysis project Ga0315321, IMG submission 203464) | Ammonia-oxidizing marine archaeal communities from Monterey Bay, California, United States - M1 80m 21515 | ecosystem: Environmental > Aquatic > Marine > Intertidal zone | place: USA...
GATAAGCCGATTTCAGATCGCCTTCACTGGCGCCACGGTCCACGCCGAGCATCTGGTAGAAATCTTCGGCCATCAGAAAAACCCGCGTCCAAAAATGAAAGGAAACAACGCCGGCCCAGCAATTACACCAGGCCGGTCGCCATCATGACATCCAGGATGCGTTAAGCCGACTTCTTCTGGTCGTCGTCTTTGACCTCTTCGAAGTCAGCATCGACGACACCGTCGTCTTCCTTCGCCTGGGGCGCTTCTTCGCCGCCCATGCCCATGTCAGGACCGTCACCGCCGGCTTCTGCCTGGGCTTCCTTATACATGGCCTCGCCAAGCTTCATGGAGGACTGGCTCAAGGCTTCAATTTTCGCCTTGATATCTTCCAGATCTTCGCCTTCCTTGGCTTCATTTAGCGCAGCGATATCGGCTTCGATCGTGGTCTTCTCTTCCAGAGAGACCTTGTCGCCGTGTTCGGCCACGTTCTTTTCTGCCTGATGGACAAGGCTATCGGCCTGGTTGGTCACTTCGACCAGCTCACGCTTCTGCTTATCCGATTCAGCGTTGGCCTCAGCTTCCTGGACCATGCGGTCGATATCCTCATCCGAAAGACCGCCGGAGGCCTGGATGCGGATCGTCTGCTCTTTATTAGTCGCTTTATCCTTAGCGCCGACCTGCACGATGCCATTCGCGTCAATATCGAACGTCACCTCAACCTGCGGCATGCCACGGGGTGCGGGCGGAATACCGACCAAGTCAAACTGGCCAAGCATCTTGTTGTCTGCCGCCATTTCACGCTCGCCTTGGAACACGCGGATGGTGACTGCGTTCTGATTGTCCTCAGCGGTGGAGAAGGTCTGGCTTTTCTTGGTTGGGATCGTCGTGTTGCGGTCGATCAAGCGTGTGAACACGCCGCCAAGCGTTTCAATGCCCAAGGACAGTGGCGTCACGTCGAGCAACAGCACGTCTTTGACGTCACCCTTAAGCACGCCAGCCTGAATGGCAGCGCCGATGGCAACAACCTCATCCGGGTTTACGCCAGTGTGCGGCTTGCGGCCGAAGAATTCTTCAACGACTTCGAAAACCTTCGGCATACGCGTCATGCCGCCGACAAGAACAACCTCATCGATCTCACTGGCTTTGAGGCCAGCATCCTTGAGCGCCTGCTTGCATGGCTCGAGGGTACGCTTCACCAGATCGCCGACAAGCGCTTCAAGCTTGGCGCGGGTCATGGCGATGTTGAGATGCTTTGGGCCAGACTGATCGGCGGTGATGAACGGCAGGTTCACATCCGTGGTGGTTGCGGAGGACAGTTCAATCTTCGCTTTTTCCGCCGCTTCCTTCAGCCGCTGTAGGGCCATCCGGTCTTTGCGGATATCAACGCCCTGGTCCTTCTGGAACTCTGACGCGAGATATTCGATGATCGTGTTGTCGAAATCTTCGCCGCCCAAATGGGTATCGCCATTGGTGGATTTCACTTCGAAGACGCCGTCGCCGATCTCCAGGATCGACACGTCAAACGTACCGCCGCCGAGGTCATAGACCACGATGGTGCCGCCGTCTTTCTTGTCGAGGCCATAGGCCAGGGCAGCAGCCGTTGGCTCGTTGACGATACGCAGCACATCAAGGCCAGCGATCTTGCCTGCATCTTTGGTTGCTTGGCGCTGGGCGTCATTGAAATATGCCGGAACCGTAATAACGGCTTCGGAAACGGTTTCGCCAAGGAAGGATTCGGCCGTTTCCTTCATCTTCTGCAAGATGTATGCGGAAACTTGGCTGGGCGCGTGCTTCTTGCCGTGGGACTCAACCCACGCGTCGCCATTGTCACCTTTAACGATATGGAACGGGGCCTGGCCCACTTCCTTCTGCACGATGGGGTCATCAAAACGACGGCCCATCAGGCGCTTAATCGCGTAAAGCGTGTTTTCCGGGTTGGTGACGGCTTGGCGCTTGGCAGATTGCCCAACAAGCTGTTCGCCGTCTTTCACAAACGCCACCATGGATGGGGTGGTGCGTGCGCCTTCTGCGTTTTCGATTACGCGGGCGTTTGCGCCCTCCATAACGGCGACGCAGGAATTTGTCGTGCCAAGATCAATGCCAATAACTTTGGCCATGGTAATCTCCTCATGCGGCGAGCCCCCGCTGGAACGCCTGCCATAAGCAGCACGCCCGTTCAGGACCCCCTGAATACCGCGCACATATAAAGTGCAAACGGCTTGATTGGTGATGATACACAGCGGAAAATTCCGCCGATTAGCCGACATATAGGAAGGCCCGCGCCCGCCCGCAAGAACCGGGTGGCCAAAATCTCATCTATTTATGTAGGAATTTCCGGCAAATGCGCCGTTAACAGGCAGAAAGCTGCTTCCATGATCATATCTGCCAGCTACCGGACAGACATCCCTGCATATTATCGGGACTGGTTCTTGAACCGGTTGGCGGCAGGCTATGCGGAGGTCCGCAATCCCTATAGCGGCAAAGCGACACGGATATCACTGGCGGCAGACGATGTTTCCGGCTTCGTTTTCTGGACCCGAAACCCAGCGCCATTCACCGACGGATTTGAAGCCGTGGCAAAGCGCGGCGTACCGTTCATCATCCAAATGACGATCACAGGCTATCCACGTGCCCTCGAGCCTGGCGTTCTGGATACCAATGCCGCCATCGCCGCATTCCGCGATTTGGCGAAAACATGGGGGTCACGGGCAGCAGTCTGGCGCTACGATCCCGTGCTGATCAGCGATCTAACAAACACAGACTGGCATTTGCAGAACTTCAGGAACCTTGCAGCAGCATTAGAAAGAGCCACAGACGAAGTCGTGCTGAGTCATGCCCATATCTACCGGAAAACAGCGCGAAATCTCGACAAGTCGGCAGAGGCTATGCGCTTCAGCTGGCAGGACCCCACTGACGAGGCCAAGCGCACATTACTCACCAATCTGGCTGAAATTGCGGGCGCCCACGGAATGGCGCCGAGCATCTGTGCGCAACCAGATCTACTTAGCGATAGCCTTGCCCCTGCCCGTTGCATCGACGCCAAGCGCCTTTCAGATGTGGCTGGCACGGCCATCAAGTCCCGCCAACGCGGTCAACGCCCCGGCTGCCTCTGCGCCGAGGCCCGTGACATCGGCCGCTACGACACCTGCGCCCAGGGCTGCACCTACTGCTACGCCAACCAAAGTCGGGGGGCTGCTTCACGGAATATGCAGGCCCATGATCAGGCGGCAGAAGCGCTCTAAATGACCGGCGTGCCTTAAGCACTCCTTTACCCCCACGCGGGCATTCTTAACGCTGACCTAAAGCGCCCAAGCGGCAGTGACGGGAGGGGAATTGACCCCATGGCTTATTGCCTGATTGTTGATGATTCCAGTGTTGTTCGGGCCGTTGCGCGCCGCATCCTTGAAGAGCTCAAATTTGATGTGGATGAAGCCGAAAACGGCCAAATAGCACTGGACCGTTGCGGCGCTGATATGCCGGATCTGGTGCTGCTCGACTGGAAAATGCCTGTCCAGGACGGACTAGGCTTCCTGAAGGAATTGCGCGCCCGGCCGAACGGCGAGACGCCGAAGGTTTTGTTCTGCACTGCCGAAAGCGATCTGCCGAGTATCCAGGCCGCCATTGACGCTGGCGCCGACGAATACATCATGAAGCCCTTCGACCAGGAAATCGTGCAATCCAAGCTGACAGAGGCTAGCATTATCTAATTGCCGCTTCTGCTGCCGCATCTCTTCTAAACAAAACCCCCCAATCCACAGCCGGACTGGGGGGTTTTTGCTATCCAGAGGAGCGATCAACCGGGTGAACGCCGATCTGCCGTGAGCGTCGCGACGCTGCGGCGGAAAGGCCCACGATCTGGGTTCGTACCTGGGGTTGGCAGCAGCGGGCGGATGGCCGCCAGTTTGTTGGCGTGCGTACTTTCCCAATCGTCCGTCAACAGGCCGCCTGTATCCCCGGAATTCGGGTTCCAGGACCAATATGTCCAGGCGACCCGGCCTTCTGCAACAGGCCGCTTCAGGAACGCGATCAGGGCCTTCATCCAGGCCCGGTCGCCTGCGGTTTTCATGTAAGAGCCAAACTCGCCGATCAGCACCGGCGCCTCCTGCTGTTCAAACAGGAATGCCCAGTGTTTGCGCCATACATTGGGTAAATTGGCCGTGAAGTTCCGCCCCTTCAGCCAGGGCTGCAGATAGACGGATGCTGGGTACACATGGGTTGAGTAGACCAACCGGTTTGGTCGATCGAGCCGGATTGGCTTCTGCCTGTCCCGGCTAAATTGCCGCCGTCCCAGTAATGAGTCCCGGCGGCTTTCGCCACGCCTTCAATGATAATCAACCATTTGGAATTGGCCGCGAGAACAGCATTGCCGCCCCGTGTCGCTGCGCGCCGCCAGTCATTCCGCCCGCCACCGCCCCAACGCGCTGCATTGTGCGGTTCGTTGAAAAGGTCGAGACCAATAACAGCAGGGTGATCCTTATAGCGCTTGGCAACAAAAACTAGGTCCTGCACCCACTGGTCTTCGCTGAACGTCGCGGAATACCAAAGGCCGGAATCCTCCGCGCCATGACCGGACGTGATCCGGTGATTATCCAAAAGCACGCGCATGCCAATCACGCCAGCATAGGCCACGATCTTGTCCATAATTTCCAGGCCGGAAAGGCCCCTCAAATCACTGTTCTTGTAAAAGTCGATGCCGTTCGGCTCTTTCTTAAAGCGCAGCAAAGCGTTGGAATAAGGCAAGCGGATGACATTGAAGCCAAGGTCTTTCATCTGCCCCATCATCTGGCGCCAGCCCCGTGCCCAGATACCGTGGGAGCCAGGTTTGGCGTCTCTAACCCGAACCAGTTCACGCCGTGCAGCCGGACGGGCCGGCCGGACGCATCAACGATCCGGCCATTCAGCGTGGCTAATGGGCCAAGTGCGCCGATGCTGGAAGGTGCCGCCTGCGTTGTCGGTACACCTGGGCGGTATGCAGCAGATTGCACGCCATCATCATCCCGGATAACGGCCCGCGCTTGCCCACGCGCAACCTGGGCACCATCAACACGCCCAAGGGCGATATAAGCGGTTTCGTCGCCTTCAAGGGTTTTGTCATCGCGGATCGTCTAGATGATTTTGACCTCCGTCTCACCGGGCATCAGCACGAGGTTTGGTGCCGGTGCCAGATAATCAAAACCAGCCTGGGCGTCCCCACCAGAAATGCGCAATGAGGCCATGACAGGCCACCGCGCCGGGCGGTCCAAACGGGCAATGACAGTGACAGAGCCTGCACTTTCTCGTGCCTCCCCGTCCATGAGCGTCAGGCGTGGGCTACCGGCGGCAAGGGATGGCGTTGTCGCGGCCATACTGGCAAGCAACAGCAATCCTGCGGTCAGGGCAGCAAATGGCAGGCGATTGTTCAGGCATTTGGTCATGGCGGGCAAATCCAGCTCTATTCAAAGCTGAATATGCCCCGAACGCCTTACAACACGCCTAAACCGTTCGCCGCAATTGTCCCTAAAATACGCGCGAGTTTCGCCCGCCAGCCATTAACCTTGTTTAGTAGACCACAACGCTACGAATGCTTTCGCCGGAGTGCATCAAATCAAACGCTTTATTGATGTCTTCCAAGGGCATGGTGTGCGTGATCAGCGGATCAATGGAGACTTTGCCTTCCATATAGAGATCAACGATCTTTGGCACATCCGTCCGGCCACGTGCGCCACCGAACGCAGACCCACGCCATACCCGGCCTGTTACCAGCTGGAAGGGGCGCGTCGAAATCTCAGCGCCCGCAGGTGCTACGCCAATGATGATGCTTTCGCCCCAACCCTTATGGCAGGATTCAAGCGCTGCCCGCATGACCTCTACATTGCCGATGCACTCGAACGTGTAATCAGCGCCGCCCTCTGTGATATCCACCAAATGGTTGACGAGGTCGCCGTCCAGCTTCTGCGGATTTACAAAGTCCGTCATGCCGAACTGCGTGGCGAGTGGCACTTTGCTTTCATTAATATCAACGCCAATGATCTGACGCGCGCCCACCATTTTCAGCCCCTGGATAACATTCAGGCCAATGCCGCCAAGCCCAAACACAATCGCGCGGGACAACGGCTCCACCTTCGCCGTGAACATCACCGCACCTAGGCCCGTGGTGACGCCGCAACCGATGTAGCAAATCTTGTCAAACGGCGCGTCTGGCCGCACTTTCGCCAGCGCAATTTCTGGCAGCACGGAGTAGTTAGAGAACGTGCTGGTGCCCATATAATGCAGGATCTTCTCACCCTTATAGGAGAAGCGACTGGTCCCATCCGGCATCACGCCCTGGCCCTGGGTGGAGCGGACAGCCTGGCAGAGATTGGTTTTGGGGTTCAGGCAATATTCGCACGTCCGGCATTCCGGCGTGTAAAGCGGGATCACATGATCGCCCGGCTTTAATGTGGATACGCCCGGTCCCACCTCAACCACAACACCAGCGCCCTCATGCCCCAGGATCGCGGGAAACGCGCCTTCGGGGTCCGCCCCAGAAAGCGTGAACTGATCCGTGTGGCAAATGCCGGTCGCCTTCATCTCGACCAGCACTTCACCCGCCTTCGGCCCCTCCAGATCAACCTCAACAATCTCAAGCGGTTTCCCCGCTTCAAACGCCACCGCAGCCCGTGCCTTCATCGCTTTGCCCCTTGATATGGCATAGTTGGTCTACCTTTAGACATAGCCTAACGCGATCCTGCGCGCCGAACAATCGCCAGACCCGCTTGAGTGGGCCGTCTGTAGTTGCAGTGGCGCGATTTTCAGGCGACGGTTGCAATCATGACTGATCCGATGCCTGCCGCAGACCAAAAATCGCCACCGCCGGAACCAACATTCCGCGCGCGCCTCTGGCGTTGGTTGGTTGTTAGCCGCCGGGCTTTGGCGTTGATCGCGGTTGGCCTGTTGCTGATGCTTACGGGCTATGCATTGCTCGGTACCGGCTTCGATACACCGCCCCCTGTACCAGTTGAGGCGGATGGCGCCGTGGTGGCCAACGCCAAGCATGGCTAATCTTTTGTATTGTCTCGGTTCCCAACCCACTATTGCTTTCAAAGACACAATGACGGGGTACAATAGTGTACATCCATTCTGGGTTTTGCGCGTTGATCAAAGCCATCAAGCATGCGGCGTAGTCATGCCCTGTAACGTGCATGTTGCTGGGATCTTGTTGCTCTGAAGCCCAGCCCGATGGTGTGTGAGGCACTGCAGCTCCAATCCAATCGGATTGGCAGGCTAGTCCCACTCTTGCATCCTCCACCAAAAACCCCAACTCAGAAACGTCAAGCATGTGGTTGACAATCGGTTGCACTATCTGACGGGCCTCTTCACTCGCTACATCTTCAGACCAGCGGCCAGTGTTATTGCCAAGATAATACCAACGCTTCATGATTCCCGCTCCTTAGAGCGTACTTTGAGATGTATTTTTCCCTTGGAATTCCGTAGACGTAACAAAATTTCCATATCTTTAGAAATTGGAATGCGCGGGTTGATTGTGTTGCCGTTCCCCTTAGTGCTTGTATAAGACAGTGCAGTCATACTCTCTCCAGCCTGTCCTACGTCGGGTATAACAATCATAGACCTCCCGTGTCCAAGCTCTTTAGGTTTAACGTCAAATTTTTGCGCGAGCCTCTGGAATGCGGTGTTTGCAGCTTCATTACCCGCAGACTTATCTATATTTACGAGGTGCTTGGCCGTGCTTTCAGTCCTGGAAACACGGCCCCCATTGATGAAGTGATCAATTTCGGCTTGGAGGTCCTTTCGGGAGATTTGATCTAGCGCAGTGTCGAGGACTTTAAGGTTTGCGAGTTTGGCGTCGCCATCGAAATGGAGTTCGACTGGCGCGCCGGCGTCTCGCTCTTTGAGCGTTACAGTCGTGCCGTCGGGAATGTAGCCTCCCTTGGCCGCATCAGCGAACTTAGGTGCTTTTTCACCCGCCCGAGAAATCACCACCACAGCTGCTTCGATGGCCTTCTTAGGCGCACGGACTGCGGGGCCTAGAAGCGGTATCGCGCCGATGGCGGCGACGCCGGTTTGTACCGAATAGATTAGAAGATCGCGGAGTTCGTCGTTCTCATACGCTTCCAGCGCCAAAGCCCCGGCAACCTCGGCCTCACGGGCTGACATCGCCTCGCCAAACCCGGGGGCGGCTTCGGCAAAAATATTCGCGATCTGGCGGCCAAGGGGAGCCGCGTCACGGCTATCAATCGGTCTGCCCGCGGCCCGATCTTCCAACATGGCCTCCATGAGAGCGGTTAGCGGGCGCACTGCCGCGTCGCGCAGGGCGGTATTGCCGGTTTTGACCGCATACTCGCCGACAAGACGGCTTCGGCACCTTTGGCGTCATAGAACGGCGTTTTGCCAGACTCGGGCAAGCCCATGAGAAAGGCGCCGTCCGTGCCGTCCCGGAATGCCATGCCCTGGGCCTGAGTTTCCGTTGCCGCAGCCCAGGCAGCGTCTGCGCCAGCGGCGACTGTTGCGGCGTGCGAAGCGTAGTCGAACTCTGCGGCGATCGCTGCTTCGTCCAGGGCACGGCGGATTTTACGGCGGTCCTCGTGGCCTCTAGGCAAATGGCGCACTGCCGCCGCCTCTGCCGCGGCACGATCTTCGGGACGGGCAGTCCATATGCGGGCGGCGATCTGTGCTGGGTCTACCTCATCCGCAAAGCTTGACTGATTGGCCTTCGCCTCAGTCACCGAAACCACCCGCTTTGCCGCCGCCACCTCCGCATTCCGCACAAGGGCTAGCATATGGCCTCGCTGCGGTTCAGCGGCGGCGGATATGGCCGATACCTGGCTCGGCTTTACAGATCGCACAGGATGCACAGGCGTCGACACAACCGGAGTTGGCGCAGGGTGCGGCGCCACGCCAGATGCCTTTTCAGCGGCATGGGCCTGCAGGCGCTTTTGAATGGCGTCTTGCGTTTTAACGCTACCGTGTCCGTCAACCTTGAATGCACTATTCGTCTTCTGTTCTTTTTTCTGAACGGCGCGAACGCCTGCTTCTAGCTTTGGCGTGAAGGCACCTTGCACGCTGGCGTCATCAAACGGCACATATCCCAACACCGCGAGGTTCCGGCCAAGGGTGGCGACATCATTCGGTTGATTAGCGAAACCCTTGCCGACGGGCGTGTGGATGACGCTGTCTCGCTCCGAGAATGGGCGCGGATCTTCAGGCGGTTAGAGCCCTTGGGACACAAAAGCGTCATCGAAAAATGAAGCCGGTTGCTGGGTTTTGGTGCGGCGCAAAGTGGTCATCATCATTCCTTTCCAGAGGTGCTGAGCCTCATAGATAGGAATGATCTAGAACATTAAAAGAACAGTATGTGCTAATTTGGTTTATTTGCCGAAATGCACCGCCGCACTCCCCGGCGCTATAATCTCTCCGGCCTCGTTCTGGACACCAAGTTCCATGGTGACGGTTTTGGCGGCATCGTCCTTGGCCGTAATGCGGCCCACGGTTTTCAAGGTTTCGCCAAGGTATGAAGCGCGGCGATTGGCATATTGGAATTTTAGCAATGCCCCATCCTCCCCCATCCAATCGAGCACGCATTGGCTCATCCAGTCGCCCTGCAGCGGGCCGTCGATCACGACCGCAGGGTGTTTTTCAACATCTGTCGTGTAGGGCGCGTCATAGTGGATGCGGTGGGCATTCCAGATCGCGGCATTATACAGAAACAGAGAGACATTGCTGGCGGTGAAGGCGCGCTCCGGCAGGACGTCGCCGACGGTGATTGCGTCAAACCGTGCCTTAGAGGTAGCGTTCATCGGATGATCCTCGTGCTGCGTTCTTCAACGACGACCTCGCCGTCCTCAGTCTCGACGGTCAGGTCATAGGAGACAAAAATCAGAGGGCCGCTACCGCCCTGCTTCTCCTGGATATCCGCCAGGGTTTTGGTGGCGATCAGCTTGTCGCCGGGGCGGAGCGGGCGGTGATAGGTCATCTCCGTACCGCCAGCCATGATGCGTTTCAGCGGAAAATCCGGCAGGAACCCATCCCGTGCAATGCCGTCTGGCCCAAGGCCTTCCAGCGGTACGATGGGGCGGAGCAAGCCGAACAGGAACATCGGCGGCGCCTCATCCCCATCCAAAAACTTCTGCTGCCGTTGTTCAGTGGCGACCGCATATTTCTGAATATCCCTGCGCGTCACCTCCATATGAATAGGCGGCTGGGACCGTCCAATCCAAGATCGCGCTTCATCGGAAACCATGCTTGGCATTATCCAGCTCTCCATTTCGTACACTGGTGAAAAGCCTGCCGATGTGCAGGCGTACTGTCCAGCCCGCAGCAATTGGTTGCCGTCTCAGCAGATTCCGCATAACAACGTGCGATGACCGAAAGCGCTGAACTCTCAGGAATCATCCATGCTATTGCCCGCGACTGCCTTGGGCTGGATGGCCCGTTGATGGAAGCGCTGGTGCGGATCAATCAGCGCTTTGGCTATGTGCCCGAGGTGGCCCAGGCCATCCTCGCTGAGGTGTTGAATGTTTCGCAGGCTGATGTTGCAGGCGTAACTGGGTTCTATTCTGATTTTCGAAGCGCGCCGCCGGGCCGCACAATCGTGCAGCTTTGCAAGGCGGAGGCATGCCAGGCGGCGGGCGTTGCAGGCGTTGTGACAGAAGTTGAGGCCGCACTTGGCTGCGCCTTTGGCGAAACACGCAGCGATGGCGCAGTCACGCTTGAAGACGCCTATTGCTTCGGCAATTGCGCGCTCGCCCCTGCTGCAATGGTCGATGGCCGGTTGATTGGGCGGGTTGAGGCCAAGACCATCACCGCACTGGTGAAGCCATGACGACAGTTCTGATTGCCAAGGATAGCGGTGCCAAATCCGTCGGTGCGGACGCTGTTGCGGCAGCTTTTGATGCCGCGGGCGCAGACGTCATCCGCACTGGGTCACGCGGCTTGTATTGGTTGGAGCCGATGGCCGAAATCGATGGCGTCGTCTACGGCCCGCTATCGCCGGAAGACGTGGCAGGCGTGTTGGATGGGGAGGGTGCCAAATGCATCGGTCCCTTGGCGGACATTCCGGAATTCGCTAAGCAGACGCGGATTGTGTTCAAGCGCGTCGGGGCCATCGACCCAACGGACGTGGCCGCATATCGCGCTCATGGCGGCGAGGGCGGATTACACGCGGCGCAGACCATGGGGCCGGAATGGGTCCTGAAGGCGGTCGCCGGGTCCGGCCTGCGCGGCCGGGGCGGGGCCGGATTCCCGACGGGGATCAAATGGCGCACGGTTGCCGAGGAAACCACCCAGCAGAAATATATCGTCTGCAATGCGGATGAAGGCGACAGCGGCACCTTTGCGGACCGGATGCTGATGGAAGGCGACCCGTTCCTGCTGCTCGAAGGCATGATGATCGCGGGCTATGCGGTGGGAGCCAGCAAGGGCTTTATCTATCTCCGTAGCGAATACCCGGACGCTGCAGAAACCCTGGCCACAGCCATCGCCAATGCGCCGTTCCTGGACAGGGACTTTGCCGACGGGTTCCGCTTCACGGTGGAGCTGCGCATGGGAGCCGGCGCCTATATCTGCGGTGAAGAAACCGCATTGCTGGAAAGCCTGGAAGGCAAACGCGGCCTGGCTCGCGCCAAGCCGCCATTGCCGGCCCATGCGGGCGCGTTCGGCCAGCCTACGGTCGTGAATAACGTGCTGACGCTTGCGGCGGTGCCTGACATTTTGGCAAAGGGCTACGGCATCTTTCATTCCTATGGGCGCAAGCAGTCGCGGGGCACGATGCCGTTCCAGCTCGCTGGCAACATCAAGCATGGCGGGCTGGTCGAGGTTCCGTTTGGGCTGACATTGCGGCAATTGATTGAGGACTTCGGCGGCGGCACGCGGTCCGGCAGACCGGTGCGCGCAGTGCAAGTCGGCGGGCCGCTGGGGGCCTATTTCCCCGAAAGCCTGCTGGATACGCGAATGGAGTATGAGGCCTTCGCCAGGGCAGGCGGGATGCTGGGCCATGGCGGCGTTGTGGTATTCGACGATACGGTGGATCTGGCGGCACAGGCACGGTTCGCATTCGCATTTTGCGCCCATGAAAGTTGCGGCAAGTGTACGCCCTGCCGCATCGGCGCCCAGCGCGGCGTCGAAGTGGTTGATAAGATCACGGCGGGCGAAAACGTTGACGCGAACTTCACGGTTCTCGACGACCTTCTGGAAGTCATGCGTGACGGCTCGCTCTGTGCGCTCGGTGGATTGACGCCAACGCCGGTGGAAAGTGCGCTAAAGTGGTTCAAACAGGATTTCGATAAAGGGGCCAGCGAATGACCATCTTGAAAGAAATCGACTACGGCACGCCCTCTTCCCTGAATGAGGGAACAGTCACGTTGGTCATTGATGGCCATGAGGTGACCGCGCCCAAAGGTGCGTCCATCATGCATGCCGCCATGTTGGCCGGGACTGAAATCCCCAAGCTCTGCGCCACTGACCGTTTGGATGCCTGGGGCTCATGCCGCCTCTGCTTGGTCGAAATCAACGGCCGCAAAGGCACGCCTTCTTCCTGCACGACGCCGATTGAACCCGGCATGAGCGTCTCCACGGATACCGACCGCCTCCGCCGCCTCCGCCGGGGCGTGATGGAGCTTTATATCTCCGACCATCCGCTGGATTGCCTGACATGCGCTGCCAATAATGACTGCGAATTGCAGGATATGGCCGCCGCTACGGGCCTCCGTGATGTGCGCTATGGCTATGAGGGCGCAAACCACCTAGACGCCGAGAAAGACCCGTCCAACCCCTATTTCAGCTTTGATCCGGCGAAATGCATCGTCTGCAATCGCTGTGTCCGCGCCTGCGCCGAAGTACAAGGCACCTTTGCGCTCACAACACTTGGGCGTGGCTTTGGCAGCACGATTTCGGCTGGCGGGCCAGACATGGATTTCCTCAGCTCCGAATGCGTATCCTGCGGTGCGTGTGTAGACGCATGCCCAACCGCGACGCTGATCGAAAAGCCGGTTGAAGCCGAAGGCCTGCCAGACCGCAGCGTTGTCACGACATGCGCCTATTGCGGCGTTGGGTGTTCCTTCAAAGCAGAGCTTAAGGGCGACCAGGTGCTGCGCATGACGCCGCTAAAAGCAGGCGGTGCGAACGAAGGCCATTCCTGCGTCAAAGGTCGGTTTGCATGGGGTTATATCAACCATCCGGACCGCATCACCTCGCCCATGATCCGGGACAAAATTACCGATCCCTGGCGCGAAGTTTCGTGGGATGAAGCATTCCAGTTCACGGCGGGACGCATCAAGGCGATCCAAGCGGAGCATGGCCAAGATGCCGTGGGCTCCGTCACCTCATCCCGCTGTACCAATGAAGAAACCTATCTGGTGCAAAAGCTGACCCGCGCCGTATTTGGCACCAATAATGTCGATACTTGCGCCCGCGTATGCCACGCGCCCACGGGTTACGGCCTGAAAACCGCTTTCGGCACATCCGCCGGCACGCAGGATTTCAAGTCCGTCGCGGACGCGGACGTTATTCTGGTAATCGGCGCCAACCCGACAGACGCCCATCCCGTGTTTGCATCTCGCATGAAGCGGCGGTTGCGGGCGGGGGCCAAACTGATCGTCGCTGATCCGCGCAAGACAGATATCGTGCGTTCCGCCCATGTAGAAGCCGCATACCACCTACCACTCCGCCCTGGTTCCAACGTGGCGCTGATCAATGCCATCGCCCATGTGATTGTCACCGAAGGCTTTGTGAACGAAGCGTTTGTCAAAGACCGCTGCGACACAGACTCCTTCGCCCATTGGGCCGACTTTGTCGCCGAGGACGCCAACAGCCCTGAAGCCGCCGAAGCCCATACTGGAGTGCCTGCGGCTGACGTCCGCAATGCAGCCCGGCTTTATGCAACCGGCGGTAATGGTGCGATTTACTATGGCCTTGGCGTCACCGAGCACAGCCAAGGCTCAACCATGGTCATGGGCATGGCAAACCTGGCTATGGCGACGGGTAACTTGGGCCGTCGCGGCGTTGGGGTGAACCCGCTGCGGGGTCAGAACAATGTCCAAGGTGCCTGCGATATGGGTTCCTTCCCGCATGAATTCCCAGGCTACCGCCATGTTTCAGACGATGCAGCCCGCACGCTTTACGAGAACCTTTGGGGCGTAGAACTTGGCAATGAGCCGGGCCTGCGTATCCCGAACATGCTGGACGGCGCCGTCTCCGGAAAGTTCAAAGCGCTCTATATACAGGGCGAAGATATCGCGCAGTCCGACCCCAATACGTCCCATGTCGTTGCTGGGCTAAAGGCAATGGATTGCCTGATCGTCCAAGACTTGTTCTTGAACGAAACCGCCCATTTCGCCCATGTCTTCCTGCCGGGCTCCACCTTCCTGGAGAAAGACGGCACGTTCACCAATGCAGAGCGCCGCATCAACCGGGTGCGGAAAGCCGTACCGCCTGTCGGCGGATTGGCCGATTGGGAGATCACGCAAGGCTTGGCACAAGCGCTGGGCTATCCCATGAATTACAGCCATCCATCTGAAATCATGGCCGAAGTATCGTTTACGACGCCGACTTTTTCAGGTGTCACCTATGAGACGCTGGAAGCAGAAGGCAGCATCCAGTGGCCCTGCAACGAAACGCAGCCCCAGGGCACGCCGATCATGCATGAAGAAAGCTTCGTACGCGGCAAGGGCCTGTTTATGATCACAGAATTCTTCGCCACATCAGAACGCTCTACCCGCAAATTCCCGCTGCTGCTCACCACAGGTCGCATTCTCAGCCAGTATAATGTCGGCGTACAAACTGCACGCACGGCCAATGTCACTTGGCATGATGAAGATGTGCTGGAAGTGCACCCCCATGACGCTGAACAACGTGGGCTGAAGGATGGCGATATGGTCAGCCTCGCCAGCCGGGCCGGTGAAACCACGCTGACAGCCAGATTGTCAGACCGTATGCAGCCGGGCGTCGTTTACACGACGTTCCACCATGCAGCAGGCCAGGCCAATGTCGTCACCACCGACAATTCCGATTGGGCGACCAATTGCCCGGAGTACAAGGTGACTGCGGTTGAAGTGCGCAAGACCAATCAGGAATCAGCTTGGCAACGGAGCTATGCGGTGATGTCGTCTGAAACGCGTCGCATTGCGGATCCTGCAGAATGAGGCGTACGCCGTGAAGCCAGCCAGCGCCCGCCAAGCGATACGCTATGAGGCCGGCCAGTGGACGCATGTCGAGCGCCATATCCCAGAAGAAACGCCGATCGCCATCACCTGCAACGGCCAGGCCTTCGCCGCTGTCCTTGCGACTCCGGCAGACCTGGAAGACCTCGCCTACGGCTTTGCGCTGACTGAAGGTATTGTCGACGATCCAGCGGATATTTCGGCACTTTCAATCCATGCGGTCGATGAGGGCCATGAAGCCCGGCTGACAATTCCCGCTGCCCGCGCAGACGCCCTGCAGGACCGACGCCGCGCCTTCGCAGCCCGCACCAGCTGTAGCCTTTGCGGCCTAGAGCATCTGGATGCCTTGCTCGCATCAGCGCCTGTCATAACATCAAATACTCATCGGTATAATCCTGAGATTCTGCTTAAAGCTATCGCCAATCTACCCGAAGCGCAGCGCCTAAATGCCCAGACCCGTGCTGTTCATGCCGCTGGATGGATCAACCGCACTGGAGCCCTTGTGGCGGTGCGCGAAGACATTGGCCGCCATAACGCGTTGGATAAACTGATCGGTGCGTTGATACGGGAAGGCCAGGACATATCAGCGGGCGCAATTTGCCTAACCAGCCGTTGCTCAGTCGAAATGGTCCTGAAGTCCGCCCGCGCCGGAGCACCCGTCATCGCCGCCGCATCATCGCCAACCGAACTCGCCGTCCGCGCCGCGGAAGCCGCAGGCGTCACCCTGGCCGCAGCCTTGCGCAGCAATGGGTTTGACGTTTATGCCCACGCCCAGCGGATCAAGGGAGCGCCACATTGAGCGCGCAGACAATGACAGAGCAAGACGAAAAGCTTTTGCGGATGGCGGGCGAGATTTATCAGTTTTTCTGCCATCAAGGGGACGCAGCACCGGTAGCTGCAGCAGCGCACCTCAAGCAATTCTGGGCGCCGAGCATGCGCACGGATTATCTGGCGGTCGTCGCGGCCAAAGGCGATCAGGCGAGTGTGCCGCTTCACGCCATCGCGAAGGCGTTGCAGGAATAGCTGTGGTATAGTTCGGCAACTCGCGTTTATGGGAAGCCTTGCCGATGCGCCGCTTTATCGCTCTCTTTTTTCTAGCCCTCGCCTTGGCAGTGATCGTTTGGGAGGCGCTTGGCTATTTTGAATATGGCGACTGGAGCTTAATCGTCTTCGGCGAAATCGCGTTCCGGCTGTTCCCAGAATGGCTGAACACGGCACAGGCGGTTATCCAGCGTTATATCTCGGCTTGGCTTTGGGACCCCGCGATTCAAACATTCCTATTGTGGCCAGCGTGGCCCATCCTCGGCGGCCTTGGCTTGCTGTTGATGCTGCCAGGCCGCCGCAGACGGTAATCGCTTACGCTTCGCCTTCTGGTTCAGCCTGCGCGGTCGCCTGCATCTGCTGGAATAGTGCGGCGAAATCGATTGGGTTGATTAGCAGTGGCGGAAATCCGCCATCACGCACGGCGTCGGAAACAACGGCGCGGGCGAACGGGAAGAGCAGTCGCGGGCCTTCGATCATCACCAACGGCTGTACATGTTCTTGCGGCACACCTTCAGCGACGGCGCATACGCCGCCATAGCTGACTTCAACGACGAAAAACGCCTTGTCATCACGCTCTGCCGTGGCGCGTACATGCAGCACGGCCTCATAATACCGGCCACCAAGCGGCTTGGCTTCGACATCCACATCAACTTTGATTGCTGGCGGCGGGTTCAGATCGCCCAGCGCCTGGGGTGCATCCGGATTCTCAAAGGATAGGTCTTTGACATACTGTGCGGTCAGCGTAAGGGGCGGTACCTGCTCGACGGCTTGGGTCGCGGCGGTTTCTTCAGCCATCGGGCTGTCTCCTAATTGGATCAATATCTGAAAAGGATGCTCGGTTTAATACCGCACATGTAAGATGAATGCCCGGTTAGCATAGAAATGACGTTAGAAACAACCGTTAGCGGGGCTTCGCGGCCTTCACTTCTGCTATCGGCGCATGGGGATCATGCTGAACAAACCTCCCGTTTTCGACCCGGTATCCCACCAACGAGCGTATTGGCCCCCAATGGCATACAACCAGGGTCTCCGCCCAATCATCGCGGCTGGCGACACGCGCACGGAAACCACGAACGCGGGCGTCCAGCACTTCTTCCGGTTCATCAAGGCCGTCCAGCGCCGGATCGCCAGGGTGCGCCCACCAGCGCGCCTCCAGGTGAGAAAAGTCTAGGTCCGGCCAGCGGCCTGCCAGATCTGTTGGTTCAGAACCAATGTCGCAGGAATATCCGGCGCGCTCCCGAATATCCGGTTCAATCTCTACGGAAAGATCAAACGGCTCAGCCACAATCAGCGCCGTTTGGATTGCGCGGGCATAGGGGCTGGCGACGATCCGGCGGATTGGCGTCGCCTGCAGACGTTCGGCAGCTTCGCGCGCTTGTGTTTCACCAAGCGGCGTCAGCGGCGGGTCTGGCACACCTGGGTCAATGCGAGTCTTACTGAAATGCAGATTGAAGACCGTCTGGCCGTGCCGCAGCAGAATCATTCGCCGCGCTCATACCGGGAACTTGGGCCGGGGCGCCCCGGTGGCAAATCAGTGGGTGGCAAATCAGTGGGCGGCAAATCAATTGGCGGCTGCGATCCATTCGCGCCATTGCCTGGGTAATTCGGATCGACCTCGACAAACACCCCGTCGATCACACCATCAGCCGGCGCGCGCTGGCCGTGCTTGCTTCTGTGGCGACGGGACATGCCTGCAATCGCCTTGCCCCATAGCAGACGCGTTGGCCCGAACAGAAGCGAAAGCCCCAGAATATCGGTGATAAACCCGGGTGTTAGAAGGAGCAAGCCGCCGGTAAATACGGCAGCGGCATCCAGTACCGGCACAATCGGCGCTTGGCCAGACCGCACAGCCTGGGCCAACCGTTGCATCGCAGCACGGCCTTCCATCTTGGCCAGGAATGCGCCGGTAAAGGCGGTGAAAATCACAATACCAATCGTCGGCCACGTCCCGATTATCCCGCCGACCTGGATCAGGACAGAGATTTCAGCGATTGGCATCGCCACGAAAAGAAGAAACAGTATCCAGCCCATGCTTGCTTTGCGGCGTCCCGGCGTTATGGTGGCGGAATCCTAATTGCGCTAGTTTTTGCGCCGTTACGGAACAATTGGTCGCTAACCTGTCTTTACGACCTATATGTAACATAGGGAGCGCAGGCCTAAGATAAAAGGCTAGTGCAAAACGCCAAAGCCAAATGTGGTTTTGGAGCGGGTGCGAAGGGAAGACGGTTCATGGGGAGCGATAGCGCCCTGATCGAAGTCATTATACTGGCTGTCGTTGCAGGTTTTTTGATCCTGCGACTGCGCAGTGTGCTGGGCAAACGCCACGGTGAAGAACGGCCGCGTTATAAGGATGCGGACCGCTATGTCGGCACGCGTCCAGAACCGGACGAAGCTGCGTCTACCAACGATTCAGCTGCAGATAACGTGACGCCTTTCCCCGGCATTCAACGTCCGAGCATGGACGCAGCCCCACCTTTTGGTCCGGCAGCGAAACTGCATGCGCTTGATCCAGGATTTAACGCAGACGAATTCCTTGGCGGCGCGCGTGAAGCCTTCGCCATGATCCTGTCGGCCTATGCCAGCGGTGACCGGGACACGCTGCGCAGCCTTGCCCACGACGACGTCTATGAGCCAATGGAAGCCGCGATCACTGACCGCGAATCCAGAGGCGAAACCCTGGACGCCACAGTCATCGCCATCCAGACCGCTGGGATTGATGATGTCGAGGTCGAAGGCTCTGTCGCGCGTGTCACCGTTCGTTTGAAATCTGAACAAACCAACGTGCTGCGCAATGCTGACGATCAACCGATTGATGGCGCGCCCAACCAGGTCGAAACCATTGTCGATCTCTGGACGTATGAGCGGGATATGCATTCGGATGATCCGAACTGGCTGCTGATCGAAACTCAGCCGGGCGAGTGATCTAGCCCGCGCCGGAGCGAGTGGCCATGCGTCCCTTTATTGTTTTAGCCGCTGCCGCTTTGGCGCTTGCGGCATGTTCTGACGCAGCGAAACCGCCACCCAAAACCACCACGCAAGAACCAACTGAAGCGAAAACCGCACCGCCGCCGGACTTGCGGCCCGTTGCTTTTTCAGCATTGCCGGGTTGGTCTGCGGATAACCCCGCCATCGCATTGCAGCAGTTTCGCGGCGTCTGTAAACGCTTTGGGCGCAAGAGTGCTGGCGATCCCGCATCCAAAACCTGGCCCACCCTTGGCCGGAATGCAGACTGGGCTGCAGCCTGTGCGGCCGCAAAAGCCGCCCCCAATAGAGACCCAAAAGCTTTTGTAGAGGCTTGGTTTCAGCCCTATCAGGTGGGCAATGCCGCATCGACCGGCCTCTTCACTGGCTATTATGAGCCTGAAGTCGCAGGATCCCGCACCCGCGGCGGCCCTTACCAAACGCCGCTTTACCGCAAGCCAGCTGATATCATTAGCGCAGACTTGGGCGCCTTTAACGCTGACCTCAAGGGCAAGACCCTGATTGGCCGCATCGAAAATGGCCGATTTCTGCCATACCATGAGCGCGCAGACGTCGCCCGTGGTGCGCTAAAGGGCAAAGGCCTGGAGCTTGTGTGGTTGGCAGAGCCCGTCGCGGGTTTCTTTTTGGAAATCCAAGGTTCCGGCGTGGTCAAGCTGCCTGATGAGTCCCGTATGCGGATCGGCTATGCAGGCAAGAACGGCAGGCCATATCGCGCCATTGGCCGAGATTTAATCGCATCCGGTGCCATCCAACGCCAAGATATGTCGATGCAGGCGATCCGGTCCTGGCTCGCATCCAACCCAGACCAGGCCCAAGACGTCATGAACTTAAACCGGTCCGTCGTGTTTTTCCGCGAGGTGAGGGGTCGGGGACCGATTGGTGCTGCAAGTGTACCCCTTGCCGCTGGCCGCAGTCTTGCCATTGACCCGAAATATGCGCCACTGGGCGGACTGCTCTATGTTGACATTCCATATCCAGAGCCAGATAAACCGCCAATTCGCCGCCTCGTAGTGGCTGAAGACACGGGCGGTGCCATCAAAGGTCCCATACGGGGTGACCTGTTTTGGGGCACCGGTGATGCTGCTGGCGAAAAAGCAGGGCGCATGGCGGCCCAAGGTCGTTATTATCTTCTGGCACCCAAGCGGCGCTAAATTTTTCACTCTCGGAAGGGCCGGCAGATGGTCAAGGTTTACGGGCGGATCACGTCCAGCAATGTGATGAAAGTTCTCTGGACGCTGAGCGAACTTGGCTTGGACTATGACCGGGTTGATGCCGGCATGGCTTATGGCGTTGTCGACACGCCGGAATACCGGGCCATGAACCCCAATGGCCGCGTTCCGACAGTCCAGGATGGCGAGCTTATCCTGTGGGAATCGAACGCAATTGTCCGGTATCTGGCCGCCAAGAACGGCGGTGAAGCGCTCTGGCCGTCAGACTTGGCGCACCGTGCTGATCTGGACCGTTGGATGGACTGGCAACAGACAACCCTGAACCCAGCCTTCACACCCGTCTTTTGGGGCCTTGTGCGCACAGCACCAGAAGACCAGAACCACGACACCATCAAAGCTGCCGTCGGTGCTAGCTGCAACGCCATGGCAATGCTTGAGCACCGGTTGAAAGGCCAGAAATGGCTTGGCGGCGATGCGCTCTCCATGGCCGACATCCCGCTTGGGCCAAATGTACATCGCTTCTTCAATTTGGACTTCGAGCGGCCGAAACTGCCGAATGTCCGTGCCTGGTATGATCGGATGTGCGAACGCCCGGCTTTTCAGCAGCACGTTTCCGGCATTCCAATCGAGTAGTCTGACCGGTGACTGACGACGACGCTCAAACCGCAGAGGCCCAGGCTCTCTATGAACGGATCTGGCTGGCGAACCGTGATTCAAAGGTGGATATCGGGGCCCAGCTTAAGGTTCTGAACCATCCGCGCAGTCCTGTGTTCAAGCGGAGTGATAATCTGCTGCCATGGGTTGCGTTCATCTGCCTGTCTATTGTGGGCTACAGGATTGCTGGATGGATCGGCTTTCTGGCGATCTCTACAAGCATGGCGGTTCTGATGATGACGACGATCAGTTTCGCTGTGATGTCCAGGCTGCGGAAGCGCACACTCAGTTATGCGCTCTCGGGCAGGCAGGGGTTTGAGGAGCTGTGGGCCGGTGGAGGGCTGACCATCCGTATGGTTGGCGATCCGTCCAGCGAAGTTCGCGCACCCGATGGCGACTGGTTGGACTTCTCCCGCCAGCACCTGCCGCGCGCAGACAATGAGCCAGTGGGATGAAACGCCAGAAGCCCAGGCGCAGCGTCTCTGAGGACGAAGCGGATGTATGGCGGCAGGCCACAACAGGTGCCAAGCCGCTGAGTAATCGCGCCCGGACTCCGTATTTGACGCGCCCTGCACCAGATCCCGCAGCTGTCCGCCAGCATTTAGCGGAAACGGCAGCGCGACCGTTGGAAACTGATTATCTGGCGCCCACCCTGAAACCAGCACCAGAAAAACACTTAGACCGCGCGCAGCTTACGCGTTTGAAGCGCGGTCGCTTGCCCATCGAGGGAAGGCTCGACCTGCATGGCATGACCGCCAGAGAAGCCGAGCGCAATCTCGGCAGTTTCCTCCGCGCGAGCCAGCAAATGGGCCGCCGGGCCGTGCTGGTTATTACCGGGCGCGGACTTGATACAACAGGGGCGGGCAAAGGCGTGCTAAAGCGTGAGGCACCGCAATGGCTCGCGCGCATGCCAGACATCGTTGCGGGCCACGCCCAAGCAGACCAGCGCCACGGCGGCGCCGGCGCGTTTTATGTCACCCTTCGCCGCAAAGATCGGGCCTAATAATGCAGCCAGGTGCGATTATCGCCGCCGCTATCGAGATTCTGGACGAGCAGGCCAGCAACCCAGGCCCGCTCGACCTGATTTTGCAGCGCTATGTTCGTACACGACGCTATATCGGCTCCAAAGATCGATCATCCTTGGGGGACCATATATTTGGCGCAGTCCGGCGCCAAGGCCGCTTGGATTGGCGCCTCCGCGCTGCTGGCGCTGAACCCGGCCCCCGCGCGCGCATTCTGGCAGATGCGGTGCTGACCGGCGGCGCATCTATGTACGACCTAAGCGCCATGACCGCAGACGCCCAATACGGCCCACCACCGCTAACGACAGAAGAGTTGGGCTGGCTGGGCGCGCTTGGCAACCCCCCGCTTGCAGGTGCGGGCATGCCACTTCAGGCAGAACTTGAATGCCCAGATTGGGCCTGGCCGGGATTTAACGCCGCATTCGGTGACCATGCAGCTGATGAGCTGGCCGCCCTGCGTGAACCTGCCCCGCTCGATCTTAGGGTCAACACCCTGAAAACCACCCACGAGCATGCCCTGGCCGAAATCCGCGCCGCCGGGTTCGAAGCGCGCGGCATGCCGTATTCACCCCATGGCATTCGGTTGATGGAGCGCGTCGCACTTGGGCGACTACCTGGGCTACTGGATGGTGCCGTTGATCCGCAAGATGAAGGCTCACAACTCGTCGCCATGATGGTCGGGGCGCAACCTGGTGAAAGCGTGGTTGATTTCTGCGCCGGGGCCGGCGGCAAAACCTTGGCGCTCGCTGCAGATATGCAGAACAAAGGCCGCCTTTTCGCACTCGATAGTGATGCACGGCGGCTGGAACGATCCGCACCCCGATACGCTAAGGCAGGTGTGGATAACGTGCAGCGCCGGGAGATTTCAACCGGCGCTGATTCCTGGCTAAAACGCCGGAAGCGCCGGTTCGACCGCGTGCTTGTTGATGCGCCCTGCACCGGCGTTGGCGCATGGCGACGCAATCCGGACGCCCGTTGGAGCCGCAAAAGCCCGCCACTCTCAGAACTCGTGGCCTTGCAGGCTGTTATACTGGAACGGGCGGCGCGCCTTGTTCGGCCAGGCGGTCGCCTCGTTTACGCCACCTGCTCCATGCTGCCAGAAGAAAATGAGGCCCAGGTCGATGCATTCTTAAGCAACCATCCAGACTTCCGCATTGACCCACCGACACGCTTTCCCGCCCCCCTCACCGGGCCTTATCTGAAGCTGACCCCAGCGCAAAATGGCTGTGACGGGTTCTTCGCGGCGGCACTTACACGCGCAGAGGCGCGCGCGGAGGCGACAAAGGCACCAGAAGAAAATTCTGCAGAAACTGATTCATCAGACTGATGCACCCGTAAAAAAGACGCACACCGAGCCCTCCAAGGGCTCTTCTTGAAATGCGACCGACACTACTCCAGCATTGGCTGAGACAAAGTTTCTATGGGCCTGAATTGTCACCCAAGTGATGATCTGTAGGCGGGCTATGGCGCAGGCACCTTGGCCGAAGGGTGGAGCTTGGCCATGGCCTCGCACCTAGCCATGTGCCCAGACTGCAGAGCCGACGCCATCGCCCTTGATGCTATTGGTGGTGCGGCTTTGGACAGCCTACCTGCTGTGCCAATGACAGACCCTGCACTGGATTACGCCCTATCTGCTATTCAAGACGCACGGCAACAACAACCAGAGCCGCCGCGGCCAGCCAGTCCCAACACCGTTCTACCGCCTCCCTTAGCGGACTATGTCGGCGGGGATATCGATGCGATCAAATGGCGGCAAAGTCCGGCAATGCATTCTGCCAACGACCGATGGCAAGGCATCCGCCCGCCTGCTGACGATCCCGCCCGGTGCTGCTGTGCCCGAACACACCCATAGCGGCCAGGAAATTATTCTGGTGCTGCAGGGCAGCGTTGTTGATGGGGATGCAGTCTATGGTCCAGGCGATGTACAGCAGGCCGATGCGGATGTGACCCACATGCCCGCCGCTGGGCCAGGAGACGTTTGCATCTGCCTATTGGTAACGGATGGTCCGCTGAAATTTACCAGTCTCTTGCCGAAACTGGCCGGTCTCTTCG
>Ga0315321_10000798_pt1 | contig 24004 bp, 14 predicted proteins | sample M180m21515metaG_FD_203464 | JGI IMG/M metagenome (GOLD analysis project Ga0315321, IMG submission 203464) | Ammonia-oxidizing marine archaeal communities from Monterey Bay, California, United States - M1 80m 21515 | ecosystem: Environmental > Aquatic > Marine > Intertidal zone | place: USA...
ATGCGTGGTGTAAAATCGCCGGCCGTTCAATTCCGCCGGCACCTTATACGGTTCGCCGTTGAGTCGAAACGTATTGTCGCCCGTGAAAAAATTGCACGCACCGGAAAGATGCCCCCAATAGCGCTGGAAACCAAAATCTGTCGGCTCCTTGCTTAAGTGCCATTTGCCGACCATCGAGGTGGAATAGCCAGCCTGCCCCAGCACCTCCGCAATCGTCGTCCCGCGGCTCAGGCTCCCGCTGCCCGCCTGATCGCAGTACAGCCCCGTGAGCAAACTCACCCGCGAAGAATGGCACTTGGCCGTGTTATAAAACTGCGAGAACCGCAGCCCCTTCGCCGCCAGCGCATCCAGATTCGGCGTGCGGATTTCCGAGCCGTAACAACCGAGATCCGAAAAGCCCAGATCATCGGCCATGATCAACACAATATTCGGCCGGCCGAGTTGTTGTTCCGCAACTGAATCCAACGACCACAGCACCGCGAGCAATAGAAGAAAGCGTTTCATCCGGGAAGTCTTCCCGCAGACCAGCCCCGGGGTCAATGCCTGTCGGCAAGAGTTTACACAATTCGCCGAAACTGGTAGACACCTCCTCCCTTCCGAGGGGTACAGCATGTCCACTGCCAAGATTGTTTACACCAAGACCGACGAGGCGCCGGCGTTGGCGACGCATTCGCTGCTGCCGATCCTGCGCGCGTTCACGAAGAGTTCCGGCATTGAGTTTGAGCTGAAAGATATTTCGCTCGCTGGTCGGATTCTCGCCAATTTCCCGGAACACCTCACCGAAGCACAGCGTATTCCCGATGCACTCGCCGAACTGGGCGAACTGGCCACCACGCCCGAGGCGAACATCATCAAGCTGCCGAATATCAGCGCCTCGATCCCGCAATTGGTCGCGGCCATTGAGGAATTGCAGGCGAATGGCTTTGCCGTGCCGGATTTCCCCGAGGAACCGCAGACCGATGAAGACAAGGCTGTGCGCAAGCGTTACGCGAAGGTGCTCGGCTCGGCGGTGAACCCGGTCTTGCGCGAAGGCAATTCCGATCGTCGCGTGGCGGCGCCGGTGAAGGCATTTGCCCAGAAGAACCCGCACTCGATGGGCGCGTGGTCGGCTGATTCCAAAAGCCACGTGGCGCACATGGACGGTGGCGATTTCTACGGCAGCGAACAATCGCACGTGATGGCCACAGCCGGAAATGTCCGCATCGAACTGCAAGGTGAGGGCGAAACCACCGTACTTAAGGACGGCCTCGCACTGCTCGAGGGCGAGGTAATCGATGCTGGCGTGATGAGCACCCGGGCGCTACGCGAATTCATGGCCCGCGAGATCGCCGATGCCAAGAAGCAGGGTATTCTCTTTTCGCTCCATATGAAGGCCACCATGATGAAGGTGAGCGACCCCATCATCTTCGGCCATTGCGTGAACGTGTTTTATGCGGAGGTGTTAGAGAAACACGCTGCGGCGCTGGAGTCGATCGGCTTCGAACCGAACAACGGCATTGGCGATCTGTACGCCAAGCTCGATGAATTAACTGCCGATCAACAGACCGCCATCCGCGCGGACATCGACGTGCTCTACCGCGAACGCCCCGCCCTCGCGATGGTGGATTCCGATCGCGGCATCACCAATCTGCATGTACCCAGCGATGTGATCGTCGACGCCTCCATGCCTGCGATGATCCGCACTTCCGGCCGCATGTGGGGTCCGAACGGTCAACCCTGCGACACCAAGGCCGTAATCCCAGATCGCAGCTATGCTGGTGTGTTCCGCGAGACCATTAATTTCTGCAAAGCCAACGGCGCGTTTGATGTAACCACGATGGGCAATGTATCCAACGTCGGGCTCATGGCCAAGAAGGCTCAGGAATACGGTTCGCACGATAAAACCTTTGAAATCCCGCGCGGTGGCACTGTGCGCGTGGTGGATACCGACGGCAACACGTTGCTCAGCCACGAGGTGGAGGCCGGTGATATTTGGCGCATGTGCCAGACCAAAGACGTGGCCATTCGCGACTGGGTAAAGCTGGCTATCACCCGCGCCCGCGCCACCGGTGCCAAGGCGATTTTCTGGCTGGACGAAAACCGCGCGCACGACCGAAACCTCATCGCCAAGGTAAACACTTACCTGCCGAGCAACGACACTGAAGGACTCGACATCGAAATCCTGTCGCCTGTTGAGGCCACCAAGATCACCTGCCAACGCTGCATGGACGGCCTGGATTCAGTGTCCGTCACCGGCAACGTACTGCGCGATTACCTCACCGATCTCTTTCCGATTTTGGAACTCGGCACCAGCGCCAAGATGCTTTCCATCGTGCCCCTGCTCGCCGGTGGCGGCCTGTTCGAGACAGGTGCCGGTGGCTCAGCGCCCAAGCACGTACAGCAGTTTAACGCCGAGAACCATCTCCGCTGGGATTCGCTCGGCGAATTCCTCGCCATCGCCGTGTCGCTGGAGGATCTCGGCACCAAGACCGGCAACGCCAAGGCGCTTATCCTGTCGCAAACTCTCAACGACGCCATCGGTCAGTTTCTCGACGAAAACAAATCCCCCTCGCGCAAAGTCAACGAACTGGACAACCGCGGAAGCCATTTTTACCTCGCCCTCTACTGGGCCCAGGCGTTGGCCACCCAAACCGACGAGGCCGACCTCGCCGCCCAGTTTTCTCCCTGCGCCGCGGCCCTAGCCGAAAACGAATCCGCTATCATCGGGGAACTCAACACCCTTCAGGGCCAACCGATGGACATCGGCGGCTACTACCAGCCAAACGAAGAGAAGGCCGCCGCCGCCATGCGGCCGTGTGAAATGTTTAAAGAAGCGCTGAGCGCGTTGGGTTAATCGCGTCGCGGCCGTTTGGGACGGTCTTTTTTCTTCGGCTTCTCAACCTTGTCATAGGCCTTGGGTAAGGTGTCCGCCCATTCGGTGGCCTGCCGCTGGAGCCGATGCACCAGCTTGGGTTGCTCATCCACGAGGTTGCGCGATTCGGCGGGGTCCTTGGCTAAGTTATACAGCAACGGTCCGCCGGCTTGTTTGCGGCGTAGATGAAATTTCCAATCGCCCGTGCGCAGGCTCACCTGTCCGCCTGGCGAGCTATTGCGCCAAAATAACGGAGTGGTTCGCATGCGTTTGGCGCCGAGCCAGATGTCCGACACATCCTCGCCATCCAAATCAACAGCGGTATTTTTAGTGCCGGTGAGTTTGCAAAGCGTCGGCAACCAATCTATGAAGGAGATGACCGAGGTGGTGTTCACCTGATTGGCCGGCACTTTGCCGGGCCAGCGAATGATGAAGGGAACCCGCACGCCGCCTTCCCATTGCGTATGTTTGCCACCGCGAAACGGTCCGGGCGTGCCCAGCATGTTTCGGGCAAACTCAATGCGATCGGGAGCTTTGTTCTTTTCATTAGCCAACACCACCGGTGCCGGGCCGTGGTCGCTGGAAAACACAATGATCGTATTCTCGCGCAGGCCGAGATCATCCACCGCCTTCAGCAGCCGGCCGATGCCGAGGTCCATGCTATACACATCGGCGAGGTAATGCCGCATGCCCGTGGTCACATCGCCGCCCAGCTCGCGACATTGGGCAAACTTCGTTTTCATCTCAGGTCCGAACTTCGATTCATCCACCTGCACCTTGGCAAACCGCCCCGCATAGGTCGGCAAAGGCTTCACGGGAAAATGCGTGATGTGGCCCCAGACGTTCAAATAAAATGGCTGCTTTTTTCTGGTGGTCTGTTTGAGAAACGCAATCGCGCCATCCATCAGATGCGCGTCCCTACCACGGGTGGACTTGTCGTCCTTTTCCGCGGCCCCGTTGTTATTAATCACATCAATGCCATACGTGCCCGGCTTGGAATCCGGCCCGATGTGCCATTTTCCAAAATGCCCTGTGCGATAGCCGTTGCGCTTGAGTAGCTCGGTGATGGTCACAGAGTCGCCAAAGCCGTGGTTGGCCATATATTTCGCAAACCGAGCCGGATGACGACCGGTCATCGCCCCGGTTCGACTCGGGCAACATGTCACGCCCGTGACATACGCCTGTGTGTAGCGCGTTCCCTCCTTGGCAAGCTGATCCAACGCAGGCGTATGGGCATAGGGATGGCCATAGCAGCCCAAATCGCCGTAGCCGAGATCATCAGCAAAGATAAAGATGACGTTCGGTTTGTCGTTCGCCAACAGGCTGCACACACAAACCAATCCGAACCAAATCACTCTCCTCATTTTGCCGCTGCCTTCAGGGCTTTTTGGATCAGTGCCTTGGTCTTGAGCGAGCCTTCGATCGGATCAACGTCGTGCCCTTCAAATTCGATGGTGATCACGCCGGAGTAATCGGATTCGTAAATGAGCTTCAGCATCCGGTAGTAATCGGTGCGTGTTTCATTGCCTTTGTCATCAAACTTAAGCGCCTTGGCGCAAACGGCAGGGGCGTGAGGGAGGCATTTGGTGACGCCGTCGTAGCGATCATACCGGCCGAAGTTGTTGAAGTCCGGCAACAGGCCGGCGTTGGGGCGGTCGATTTTCTTCATCGCGGCCAGAAGCCAATCGGGGTCCTGCGAATTGCCGCCATGCGGCTCGATGACAACCTTCACGCCGGAATTCTTGGCATAATCGCACAACGCGCCAACTCCATGCGCAGCGTTCTCGATATTCTGATTGCGGTCGCCACCAGACCGACAGTTCACTCGTATCGCATCACAGCCGAGTTGTTCGGCACAGTCAATCCAGCCCTTGTGCTCATCCACCGCGCGCTTGCGGGCGGCTTCGTCACGTGCGTCGAGCTGGTTCCGGGCGTCCACGAGAATCAGTACGTTTTTCATGCCCTCACCGGTGGTGCGCTTGACGAGTTCGCCAACGTATTTTTTGTCGGTATGCTTGCCGCCAAATGGGCGGTTCCAATATTCGATATGCGTGATTCCAAGCTTTTCCTTAGCCAACCCGGGATAATCCATATGAGTCAGCTTGCCGCTACCAATCCAGCGGTTGAAGGTGTATTCCTGAATGCCGATCTGGAAACGGTTCGGGTCATTCTTGTCCTTGGCTAACAAGGTGGGCGCGAAGCTCAAGGCGGGCAAGGCCATGGCAGCTTGACCAATAAACGTACGACGGGAAAGAGTCTGCATGGCCTGATGATGCCGCCCAGATTGGAAAAGAAAAGTTTTTTGGGCTAGGGAATGAACCAATAAAGTAAAACGATTTTCAAACTACCCCTACTTAACACCCACTATTCCCATTCAATATTTGGTGGCTAATCCTATAGAGGTTCCCAAAAATTAGGGTGTTGCCGTAAGAATCTAAAGAGCGGTGAATCAGAAGTCTGAAAAAAGGCTGTTCTCACTCGATCTCGAATGGCGACGCGGCGGGCGTTTGGTCAGTTGGACTGGAATGCCTTGCTCAAAACCACGGCTTCCACCAGATCGCACAGGCCGGCGTGGGGTTGCTTCATGCGCGTGGTGATGGCGTCTAGTTGCGGGCGATCGAGCGCGATCAATTCGCGGCCAAGCGCGTACGTGAGAAGTTTTTCCGTGAGGTTTCGAGTAAACTGCTCGTGGCGACCCGCCATGAGGCGGCGAAATTCGTCCGGCGTCTTGAAGGTCGCGCCGTCTGGCAATTTACCGGAGGCGTCCACGGGCAGGTTACGTCCGTACTTCGTGCGCCAGCCGCCGATGGCATCGAAGTTTTCCAGCGCGAACCCGAGCGGATCAATCTTGCGATGACACTCGGCGCAGGTAGCAATTTCCCGGTGCTTTTCTAGCTGACCGCGAATGGTGACCGCGCCACGAATATCTGGCTCAATCGTCGGCACATCCGGCGGGGGCGGGGGCGGCGTGTAGCCGAGCAGTTTCTCCAGCACGTAAATGCCCCGGACGACCGGCGACGTGTCCACGCCGTTGGCCGAGGCTGTGAGGAAGGCCCCCTGCCCGATCAACCCACCGCGACTGGTGCCCTTGAGCGACACGCGCTTGAGGGCGTTGCCCTCCACGCCGTTAATGCCATAATGCAGGGCGAGTTCGCGGTTAAGAAAGGAATAATCAGCGTCCAGAAATTCGCGCGGCGGCTGGTTGTGATCGAGTACGTGCCGGAAGAACAGTTCCGTTTCTCGGCGCATGGCGGCCTCGAGGTTGTCGCGGTAGAACACCAGAAATTCCGCGGAAGGCGGCATGGTGCCGATGTTATCGAGGTCCAGCCAGCGACGCACAAAGTGCCGGACAAACCGCTCGGACCGGGGGTCAGCCAGCATGCGTTTGACCTGCGCGGTCAAATCGGCCCGCAGTTTGCCAGCGGCGGCCAGCTTGAGGAGCGTGGAGTCCGGCGGCGAGGACCAGAGGAAATACGAGAGTCGCGACGCCAGCGCCACTTCGCTCAGCTCCCCATCGCCAAGATTGAGATACAGAAAGCCGGGCGAGCAGAGAATCGCTTGGCACCCTAGCTGGAGTGCCTGCAAGGGCTTCACGCCTTCCTTGAGTTTGGCTGTCACAAGTTGCTGGATCGGCTCCAGCTCGCCGGCCAGCGGTGGACGGCGAAACGCTTTTTCAGCAAAGGCTTCCAGCCGGCGGGAAATGGTGGCGGCGTTGAGTTGCTCCGGCTTCAGAACGCCGTATAGCGCGCGATGGCCGGCGGTCGGCCAAGCCTCAACGTGCGGGCCTTCCACATGAATTTCCCAAATGCGCAGGCGCGGACCACGATACGCCTTGAGCACGCCGTGCGCCTTCTCGGTGCCGCCTTTCATGTCGACGAACGGTTTGATCTCCGGCTTGTCGGCGGCCAGAGTCGTCAGTACGCGGACCATTCGCTTAGCCGCCAGCGGGCCGTTGCGGAACCGCACTTCCGGTTCATAGCCAGCTTCCATGAACACGGTCCACTCGAACCACTGCGGTTTTTCACTGGTCAATTCAACCCGCGCCAGCGAGGTCATTTTCGAGACATTACCGGTGCTTGTGACACTACCGCGACGATCGACCGCGGCGAGTTCCATCACCAACGGATCGCCGTTACGAAAATCGCCAAGCGCCTTGCCGTAATCATGCACGCGATCCACCGCGGCGGCCCGCACGCGGATTGTGTAAATGCCGCTCTGGGCTACGCCGCCCTCCCGATGCAATGGCGCGAAGCCGATGTGCCCGCCACGATAATGGCGGCCCACGAGATCCGTGTACGGCGTGTCTGGAATATACCGGAAGCGGTCGATCTGAAAGAGCTTGGGCAGCTCCGCACCTTCCTTGCCCTTAAAGTAAAACGGCGACTGCTGCACGTATTTCCGGGAGACTGGCCGGGGCCCAAACTGTGTAGACCGGCGAATAGCCTCTTCCGCCGCGATAAAATAGTGGTCCATCAACCGGCCGGAAGTGACCAACTCAGCGCCGTTGTTATCGAACCCGTGCACCTTCACCTCCTCCGGAAAATCCTCAGCGGGATTCCATACGTCCACATTCAGCCCGAACAGTTCACCAATTGTCTGCCGATATTCCCAAGAGTTAAGCCGACGCAACACACTGCGCCCGCCGGCGGCATTACTTAACTCGACCCGGGCCGTTTTCAGTTGCCCAGTCAGATGCGCAATCATTGCAGCCCGCTCGACCGCAGTCGGCTGGACCTCATCTTCCGGCGGCATCTCGCCCAAGTTTAATAAATCGACGATTTCCTGATAACGCTCCAGATCATCGAGCTTCGTGATCCGCGCCGGCAACGTATCAAACCGCCGGTCCGCCTTTTGTTTCTGCGGACCGTGGCAACGGATGCAATGGGTCTTGAGAAAGGTTTTGGTCCGTTCGTCCGCGTCGGCAACGGAAGCTACTGCGACCAGTAGCACAGCGGCATATTTACAAAGCGTGTTCATCCTCACCCAATTTTCATTGGTGAAAACGTGCCGGTACTACGGCCGAAACGACTGACCTCGGAGCCAAACCATTGCAGAACGGACAGCCACAGGTTCGCAAGCGGCACGCGCTGGCCTTGATCAGACGGGCAGACAAGGTGACCGCGGTGTTCCAGATCGCCACCGGCCAAAAGCACGGGAAGGTTGCGGTTGCTGTGGCTCGAGGCGTCGCTCATGCCACTACCAAAAACGATTAGTGTGCTGTCGAAAATCTGGGCTTCCTTTAAGCGAGCAATGAAGTTGCCAAGCTTGGTGCTCAGGAAGGATTCAATGATTCTCAACTGATCAATCCGGCCGGGCGCCTTGCCATGGTGTGAGATGCCGTGGTAGCTACCTAAATCCAGCTCAGAGGTACGGAAGCCCATGCCGGTTTCCAGTGTCGTAATGCGCGTGGAATCGGTCTGTAACGCCAGCGCCATCAGGTCATAAAACAACGCCACTTCGTCAACGTGCTGCCGTTCCTCATCCTGCACCTCGGCAATGGGCGACTTGGGCTTGGGTCGGTCAAGCCATTCCTTTGACATCTGCAAACGCCGTTCCACGTCCCGTACTGAGGTGAGGTATTGGTCGAGTTTCCTGCGGTCGTCTGCGTTAAGGGTACGGTTCAGAGCGCTGGCCGAATCGCGCAGGGCGTCGAGCACGCTACCGCGATGTTGCAGTCGCGCGCGTTCCACGGTCCGAGCTTCCTGCGGCGAATTGACGAACAACGCCCGAAACAGCTTGGCGGGATTGCTGACCGGCGGCACATGCACGCCGGCGCGCGTCCAGCACATGTCGGTACCGTTGACGATGCCGGTGTTGATCGTCGGAAAACGCGTGGCACTGCCGACCTGCTCAGCAGCAGCCTGGTCCAGAGACATATTTTTCTCGGGAAACCCGGAGGATTCCTCTTTCTTAATGCTGGTCAAAAAACCCTGTACCGCCGCGTGACCGCCATTGAGTTCGTGGTCCAGATTCGAGAACACGGTGAGGTCATTGCGATGCGCCTCCAGCGGCTTCAGCGTCGAAGTCGCCACATAATCTTTCCCGGCATTTTGCGGGAAAAAATTGCCCGGGTAAAATCCGAGATGATTGCCCACGCAGACGAGCCGTCGTGGGGTTTTTTCGGCAGACGCTGCGCCAACCGTCAAACTCTCAAAGGCCGGAAGCGTCAGTGCAAAACCAGTGCCCTGAAGAAAACGGCGGCGGCTTAATGGGATCGTTTTATTCATCAGTAAAAATGTATATCCAGCGGACGGATTGAGTTACGCCAAAACCTCCTTCACCACATGGCCGTGCACATTGGTCAGACGCCGTTCAAGGCCGTTGTGATAAAAGCTCAGTCGCTCATGGTCAAGCCCCATGAGATGCAAGATGGTAGCATTGAAATCATACACGCTCGTGCGATTATCCGCGGTCTTGAAGCCAAACTCATCACTGGCGCCGTAGCTCATACCCGACTTCACGCCCGCGCCGGCCATAAAGCAGGTGAATGCGCCAGGGTTGTGGTCGCGACCAGTACCGTTGCCCTGCAGGAACGGCATGCGGCCGAATTCCGTGGCCCAAACGATGAGCGTATGATCGAGCAGACCGCGGCGCTTGAGGTCACGAATCAGGGCGGCGGTGGGCTGATCCATTATCTCCGCCTGCATGGCGTGGCTGTCCTTAATGTTCGCATGCGAGTCCCAATTGGTGATGCCGTTGCCGCCGGAAGGATCACTCCCGTTGAAGAGCTGAACCACGCGCACGCCCTTCTCGATGAGTCGACGTGCGAGAATACAATTCTTTGCGTACTCCTTGCGCAGATCACTACCGCTTTCCGTGCCGTATTCCTTCTGGATAAACTCCGGTTCATTCGTGACCTCCATCACCTCCGGCACGGAGGTTTGCATCTTGCCGGCCAGCTCGTAGCTCGCAATGCGCGCGGCCAAGTCGGCGTCGCCGGGGAATTTCTCGAGATGCCGGTTGTTCAGAGACTTGAGCAAATCAACCGTCGCCGCATCGTCGGCCGCGGCAAATTTTTCCGGCCGCTTCAGGTTGTCCGGCGGATTGATTGCAGTGAAATTGGTGCCCTGAAATGACGCTGGCAAAAAGCCACTGCCGAAATTGTTGTTGCCCGAACGCGCCAACCCGCGTGGATCATTGATCGCCACAAACCCGGGGAGGTCAGCGTTTTCCGTGCCCAACGCGTACGTCACCCACGCCCCAAAAGACGGGAACCCTTCCATCGTGAAACCGGTGTTGAAAAAGTTTTCGCCCTGCGGATGCGCCGCCGTCTCCGAGTGCAGCGCGTGAAAAAAACAAAACTCATCAGTCAACGCCGCCAAATTCGGCAGCAGATCACTCACCATCTTGCCGGTCTGCCCGCGCGGCTTGAAATCCCAGAACGCCTTCGCCACATTTCCCGGCGGCCCTTCAAAGGTGACCTTGGGGATGTAGTCGGCCTTTTGTCCGTGCTGTTTTTCAAGCGCCGGCTTGTAGTCAAACGTGTCCACGTGGCTCACCGCACCTGGACAATAAATCACCAGCACCTGTTTAGCCGGCATCGCGAAATGCCCCGGCCGTGGCGCGTACGGATTGTGTGGATCAATCGTCGGGCGGATCGGTTGTTTGCCGCTGAAACCGGTAGGATCCTCCTCAGCCAACAGGCCGGCCAGCCCCAGCCCTCCCAGCGCGAAGCCGGAGGTTTTCATGAACGAACGCCGGTTCAACAAACCGCGGCCCAAGGGTGAAATATGTTCGGCGTTACTCATGGAATGAAGGCAAATTCGTTGCTATTGATCAGGGCACGGGCGACAAATTTCAGGCCACGCTTTTCAGAAACCGCCAGACTAGCTTTCAACTCGGCGGCCTGTGGTGCGCGGCCGAGCAATAGCTCGAAGCATCGTTTTACCGCCCCGGCGCCCTGCCCCACTTCCTTCTCGGCGCGTTCGGCGATCAACGTTGATTGTTGTACTACGAAAGGGCTGTTCATCAGGTTCAACGCCTGCAAAGGCGTGGTCGAGACCGGTCGCTTGGCGCGCACCTGACCGCAGTCCGGGAAATCGAACGCCGTAAAAATCTGGTCGTCCACGCGCCGCATGCGTTCCTGATAAAGCATCCGCCTCCAGGTATGAGGCCCATGATTATCTACTACCTCCCATTGGGCGTAGGTTTTCTTTACGTTATGAATGCGATAACTGCGCCCGCCAAGGGTCACATCCAGCTTACCGGATGCTCGCAGGATGCCGTCGCGAATCACCTCCGCCTCAACGCGGCGCGGCGTGAAGCGCCAAAGCAACGTCTCATCGCCGCCGTGCTTGGCCGGGCTGCTCGAGCGTTTGAAGGCGTCAGAATACAACAGCAACCGCAGCGTGTCCTTCACCGACCATGAGGCGGCGTTGCTGCGGATGGGCATCATGAACTCGCTCGCCAACCAGTCGAGCAGCTCGGGGTGGCTCGGTTTCGCGCCGGCTTTTCCAAAGTCGCTCGCCGTCGGCACAATGCCCTGTCCGAACACGTGCTGCCAAATGCGGTTCACCATCACGCGCGCCAGCAGGGGATTCTCCCGCGCTGTTACCCACTCGGCAAAACGTGCCCGTCGGGCGGCGCCGGGGGTTTTCGAATTGAGCTTCAGATCACCCGCCAACAATTCCGGTGCGGCCGGCATCACCTCGGCACGCAGTGTTTCCGGGCTTCCGCGATGCATCACGCGCGTCACTCCTGGATCAACAAACCGCCCCACGAAACTCGGCTGCGGCGCTTGCTCGGCGTATTCACCGATCAACTCCTGAATCCGCTCCAACGGCGCCGCGCGCACGGCGCGTTCCTTGTTGATCGTTTCAATGTAATGCGTGTCCGCCAGCGTTCGCCAGGTGCCGTTTGGGTTCTGGCCCTCAATTTTAAAGTGGCTGAACGACATACCCGGCATGCGCTCGAGGTAATCGACCTCGTAATAATATTCGCGGTTTGAACTGACGCGCATGAAACTCACCGTTTGCGGCTCGGCAAATTCCACCAACGCCCACGGCTTTTCCTTAGAACCATTCGGTGCCCGCGCCCGCCAGGCCATCGTGCCGTATTCGCCATCGTTGATACGGCTCACCGTTGTGCGCCCGCGCTGCGCCATGTGATCCGGCCCGCTCACCTTCGTGCCACGCGAAGCCAACGCCACGTTGCCCTGCTTTAGGTCCGATCCGAAAAGTTCCAGTTCATCAATGCCCACGTAAGGCGTTTTGAAGTTAATTCGGATGGCCTTGAATTTAGCCGCGCCGAAATGCACCTCGCGATAGCCGCCCCAATCTTCCTGCCACGGCCCGGTACCGTGCAGCTTCTTGCGCTCAGCGGCAATGCCCTGCTGCAGGGCCTCGCCCCGTTGGCGCCGCGGATGATCGGGGCCGAATTCCGGCGAGCGACTGCCGAACTCAATGCCCTGAAACACGGCCGCCATCGAGTAATAATCATCGATGGAAACCGGATCAAATTTGTGATCATGACAGCGCGCGCAATTCATCGTCAGTCCCAGCAACGAAGAGCCGACCGTCTGAATCACTTCATCCATGCGATCCGCGCGCGCCTGCCGGATGGCTTCGGGAATCTGCCCAACGGTCGCCGGCGGCACATGCGGGCCGCTTACCAGAAAGCCCGTTGCCTCACCACGCCCCAAGGTGTCGCCAGCCAACTGCTCGCGCACAAACTGGTCATACGATAAATCTTCATTAAACGCGCGGACCACGTAATCACGATAGACCCACGCCATTTTGCGATACAAATTCGCCTCGGACCCATTGGTCTCAGCCCAGCGAATCACATCCAGCCAATGCTGCGCCCAGCGTTCGCCAAAATGTTTGGAGCCGAGCTGTTCCTCCACCAGCCTGATGTACGCCTGTTCCGGATCCTTCGCGTATCGCGTCTCAAATGCCCGCACCTCCTCCGGAGTGGGCGGCAACCCGGTCAGCACAATCGACACCCGGCGTACAAGGTCCTGCGCCGAAGCCGGCCCGTTCGCCGGCACCCCTGTCTTGGCCAAACGCGCATTCAAAAATGCATCAACTGGATTCCCTTCCCCATGCGGGACGTCCGGCCGTTTGATCGGTTGAAACGACCAATGCGTTTCGCCGACCGCCCAAGCAGTAACACACAGCAATACTGCGATAATCTGAAATGAACGGCTCATTCGGTTAGAAAGATAGCCGTTATTTGGCGGGAATTCAATTCTGAGGAATTATTTCTTCGCCTCGAGCTGATCAGTCAGCGCGCGCAGTTCGGCCAGCAGCTGGGGATGCTTCTGGGCAAGGTTGTTGCGTTCGCCAAGATCGGCCTCCAGATCGTAGAGTTCCTCGGCTTTGGGGCGTTGGTCGTCGACCGCGTAGCCGTGGAAATGCGCATTGGCGCGAAGGTATTTCCACTTACCCTTCCGCACGCCGGCTTTATTGAAGTAGAAAAACTCGCGGCCGGTCTCGCGTTTTCCGAACAGGAGATCGGACTGGTCGATGCCATCAATATGGCGATCCTTGGGCAACGCGAAGCCGCACAGGTTGGCAAAGGTGGGCATGAAATCGATGGTGGCAAACACAGCATCATTCACGTGCCCGGCCGGCACTTTACCCGGCCACCGCACAATGCACGGCAAACGATAGCCGGCCTCGTAAGGCGAGCCCTTGCCATTGCGCAGCGGCCCGGCTTCGCCCCAGAAAATGGCGCCGGCCGGATGGCCCTTCTTGCGCTTGGTATATTTGTCCTGATTCCACGGGCCGTTGTCGCTCGTATAAATGACCAGTGTGTTGTCGGCCAGTTTCAGTTCATCCAGCGTGTCGAGCAGACGGCCGGTTTCGAAATCAAATTCCTCCACCACATCGCCGTACAGACCGCCCTTGGATTTGCCGCGAAACTTCGGCGAGGCATCAATGATCGTGTGCATCATCGTGTGCGCAAGATACAGCACGAAGGGCTTCTTCGGATCACGCTTGTTCTTCAGATAATCAATCGACTTATCCGTGTAGAGCTTGATCAAGCCGCCCATGTCACGCGTGGAACCCGCGTCCTCGTTATTTTCATGCAGCTTCACCACGCCGTTGTCATTCGCGCCTAGTGCGCCATAAAAATAATCGAACCCCTGTGCATTGGGCATGCGCGGAATGACGGCTCGCCGATTCGAGACATCCCACTTGCCGATGCAGGCCGTTTGATAACCCGCCTTACCGATCAGTTCCGCCCAGGTGATTTCCTCCGCCGGCATGCCCCAACCACCACTACGAATGGGCTGGCGACCGGTGAGTAAAGCCGAACGCGACGGACCACACACTGTCTGCGAATAAAACGACGTAAACCGCGTGCCTTCCTTAGCCAGTTGATCCAGACGCGGCGTTTTGTTTTTCGTATTCCCGTAACAGGCAAGATCAGCGTAACCCTGATCATCGGTGAAGATTATAACAATGTTGGGCTTAATACTTTGCTCAGCTGCCTGAATGGTTAAGCCTAAAAAAGTTAGGATGATAAATGTTATTTTCATAAAGAAAGTGAGGGCTACTAGATTGGTTTTAGTCCAAAATGTTTTCGTATCCAATTGAAAACCATTGGGTGAAAGCTCTTATCCACACTATGCCTGTTTTGAGGATAAACGCGGTAATTCTTTTTTCCTTTCAGGTGATTATACACGGCAAAATTCGTCACCGGCGGGCAGATCGCGTCCTGCAATCCTACTCCCATAAAAACCGGGCACTTTATCCATGAAGCCATATTCATGGTATCAAAGTAACTCATGGTCTTGAGGGTAGTCTGCCATGTGCGCGACTCCTTTGACTCAATCCATTTATCCATTTCCGGCCAATGTGACGTTTTAAAATAGAGATCCCAATTAGTCAGGAAAGGAATATGCGGAGCACAAAGACTGATGCGGGGATCTAAGGCAGCGGTTGATAAACTCAATCCTCCACCTTGACTGCCTCCTCTAACAGCAATCCTTTTCGAATCTACTTCTTTTCGAGAACACAAAAAATCGACTGCGCGCACGCAATCCAAATAAGCGCCCTGATAATAGTAGCCTTCCTTGTTATCCAGCCCCCGAATCCAGAAATCGCTCGGCTTTCCTTTTACATCGTCCTGGCTGTTCCCATGTCCACGAGGATTAAACGAAAAGACAATCATATCCTTAAAACGAGCAATCGGCTTCATACTCGATCCGTAACCCGGCAGGCGCAAGATCACTGGATGCGGGCCTTTACTCTTGGGCACCTCGTACCAGCCACTTACACGAATATCACCGTAACTTCGCATACGGACCTCATAAACATTCAGATCTCTTTTGCTCAATTCAGGCTTTAGAAGCAACTGATATTGAGGGTCCACTTTCTGGAGTTTGGACCGAGATTCATCCCAAAATCTTTTAAAGTCCGATTCCCGAGTCAATGTTGGCAACAATGCCTCTGGGGCGTAACCCACCTGAACGGTTTGACTGACCTGCCCCCCTTCCCAAGAACACTTAAGAGTGCCCTTATAAAAACCTGGGCCAGAAATTTTAGTGCCATATCTGACTACCCGTTTTTCAGATTGCTGAACGGTGATTATAGCAGGGATGGACTTGCTAACTGGGATTTTTTGATCGGTCACGACTTCCCATGTGACTCGAGCTTCCAATTTCTTTTTCGAGAGATTACTAAGCTCGAATCCAAAATGAATTTCTCCATTCTGACGAAAAATTCCATCAGCAGATTTTTCAAATACAGGCTTTAAACTTATCTCGGAAGCCCCGTTAGCTATAAATGCAAACGAGATGAGAAAAAATAGTGTCTGCTTCATTTAACTATGGAATCTATTTCGCGGCAATTTACCGATTTGGCTTTAGAATCACTTGATGCGGGCCTTGAATTTTGCCGTTGAAGTCAGCTTCAACGGAGAGCTTAAACTTACCGGCCGGCAGCATCATCATCGTCGTGTGCCCACGCTTTTTGTCGGCCACAAGATCCAGCTCCTGGCGGGCTTTACCGGCGGTGATGGTGGCTTTACCGGCGGGATAGGTTTCCTTGAAAATCACCTCCACCTCGTAGGCTCCGGGCTCGGGGGCTTCCAATAACCAGAAGCCGTTGGAGTCACGGCCCCAGGGACGGCCAGTGACATGGCGCCAGTCCTGGCGCGTGAGCACAGAGCGCGGTTCGTGCTTCGTACCGATCACGATGCGCGGCGGGGCATAGTTGTCTGGCCGAGAGGAGCTGACGTCGGCAAACCAGTCCTCATAGTTTTTCTTCAGTCGCTGGAAGACCTTAGGACGTTGGGCGGCGAGGTTGTTTTGTTGGCGCGGATCCTTGCTCAGGTCGTAGAGTTCCAGCTTGGGTTCGCCGGCAAAGCTTTCTTTGCCGAACCCGGTCGGATGCACGAGCTTCCACGGTTCCTCGTGCAGGGCGAAATGGTGGTAGAGCTGGGGCACGTTGCCGCGATGAGATTGGAGAACGACCTGCCGCTTGCGCCAAGGCGCGTTATCTCCGGTGAGTAATGGCAGGAAGCTCCGGCCATCGATCTTTAGTTTGGCGGGAATCTTCACTTTGCACGCATCGAGGAGCGTGGGCATGAGGTCGATGTGGGCGCAGAGGATGTCGGAGGTTTTGCGCGCCTTCACCTGGGCCGGCCAATGGAACACCAGCGGGGAGCGTACGCCGCCGTCGTCGATGTGCGCCTTCATACCGCGCATGTTGCCGACGTAGCGCATAGAGTTGGGGCCATTATCGTTGAGGTACAGGACGATGGTGTTTTCGCGGAGACCAAGCTGGTCGAGTTTCCGGAAGAGGCGGCCAACGTTCTCGTCGATGTTGGTGATCATGGCGCAGATGCGCGCGAGCTTGTCGGTCTCGGACTTCAACCGGGCCGGGTTGGGGTTCTTGTTAATCATGATCGGTCGGAAATCGACCTTGAGGTATTCCTGATACAGCTTCTCGGGCACGTCGTGGTACGGACCGTGCGGGGCGTTGGTGGCGATATAAGTGAAGAAATTCTCCTTCCGTTTAGCGGCCGCCTCGATGAAATCCATCGCGCCGTCGAAATAGATGTCCGTGCAGTACCCTTTCATCGAGGTCTCGACGCCGTTCTTGATGAGGGTGGGGTCCGTGTATTTGCCTTCAGCCCCGATGGGATCGGAGGGCTGGCCGATGCCGCCACCGCGATGGATGAGACTGTCCTCAAAGCCCTGGTCCATCGGCCGCATGGGATAGTTGTCGCCCAAATGCCATTTGCCGTAGATGCCAGTGCGGTAGTCGGCAGCGCGCAGGAGTTCGGCAATGGTCACCTCGGCAGGATCCATCATCGCCCGGCCAACGTAGGTATCGATGCACCGCGTGCGGTAGTTGTAGCGTCCGGTCATCAGGCTGGCGCGGGTCGGCGCGCACACGGGGCTGACGTAGAACTTGGTGAGCAACCCACTCCGCTTGGCCATCACATCCAGCTCGGGCGTGCGAATGATCTCATTGCCCATGAAGCCGTAGTCTCCGCCGCCCTGGTCGTCGCTCATGATGACGATCACGTTAGGCCGCTCGGCCTGCGCGGCCGACGTCAGAGCGCTCAGGACAAAGGTAGCGAGTGAAAAGGCGAGTGTGGATGGGATTAATCCAGGTACTTTCATGTCGTTAAAAAAACAGTTCGGGGTGGTGGCGCAATTGTCAATCATGCACGGCAACACAGCGGACTAACGCTTGGGCGTCATTCGGTCGCGGAAGGCGTTTACTTCCTTCACCGACTGGTGCAGGCCGGGCCGTTCGGTGAGGCCGTCGCCGAAGAAGCCCTGCTTAACGCCGAGCTTGCCGAAGCCTCTGGCAGTGTCCACCGGGTTGCACCAGAAGACGCCGACGATGTAGTCGGTCTTGAACGCCGCCTTCACGTATTCGGCGTAGGCCTTTCCGGCGGCGACGGAATCCTCCTCGGGTTTCCAACTGTGAATATCCTTGTCGCCGTCCTTGAAGCGCACGGCAAAGTCGCACAAAATCATGGGCTTGCCGGTTTGTTTGTAAATCTCGTCGAACTGTTCCTTGGGGAAACCGCTCTGGAATGGCGGCTGAATGGCGATGCCGTCCACGTACGGCAACATTTCCTCCAACACTTCGGGGGCCATGGTGGTGAAGCGGCTCGACTTACTGACGCCGAACCGTTCGCCAAAGACCAGCCGACCCGGGGCGTACTTGCGTTGGGCCCCACCGACGACGCGAAAGTATTCGCGGGCAATGAGCCGGAGGAAGGCGCGGTCACGGGCCTGATCGTCCTTGCCCTTCCAGTCGCCGAGGAATTGCCGGTAGGCTTTTTGGCCCGGAGCATCTTCGGGCAGGTTGCGAATGAAATCGACCCAGTTCCTGCCCGATGAATTTTCCAGCGGCCAGGCGCCGAGGTCCGTCCAGCAGTAGCCAATCACGTTGGGATTGTTCCGACTGCGAAAGCAACTCGCCTTCACCCCGTTATCCAGCTTGGCCTGAATCTTGGGGTCGAAGACGTCGAGGAACCGGATATTATCTTTGCCCCGATAATAGGAAATGGGAACGAGATGGTTCCAGCTCTCGACGAACGGCATGTCGGTGCGGAGCTGTTCCGGGCAACCGTAACCGTAGGCGTTGAAGCCCAGCGCCTTACAGGCCTTGGAAATCTTAGCGAAATCGATCTTCACCCGGGTATTGTTAATGTGCGTGATGCCGTGCGCGAAAAACGGCTGACCATCCGGAGACGTCAGCCAATGCCGACCGTCAATCTTCGTAAAAGAAATAGCCTTAGCCGCATGAAGCCCAAAGGCGCTCGAAAGGGCGACGGCGAGAAGGATGGAGTATAACTGTCGCATGACTTAAAGGCTGAGTATCGACAAGGATTACTAAGCTCTTTTTGCGCCTGGGCGGCCGGATTCGACGATGAAGCTGGCCTGATTGATGACCGGGGAGCCGGGCTTGTCGACAAAGGGCGTGACACGAAAGTGGGTGGTCCAAGTTTCGGGGGTGAGTTCACAGGATACGTAGCCGCGGTTGGAATTGTAATAGCGCACGAAATCATTTTGCGCCGCGGCACGTTCGTACTCGGTGATACGGTTGCCGCCGTTGCCGCCGGAGGACATCGCCGTGCCGACAAATTCAGTACCGACCACCGGCGAGTTCTCCGCCTGAAAATCCAGCTGTAGGTCATTCACCCAGTTCACATGGATATCGCCAGTCAACACCACCGGGTTGGGTACGCGGCGTTCATGGAAAAACTTCAACAACCGACGCCGGCTGACCTCGTAGCCGGGCCATTGGTCCATGCTGTAGCGTGCATCCTCGCCCTCGCCGCGATTGAGCGGAGCCATCATCACCTGCTGCGCCAATACGTTCCAAGTCGCCGTGGACTGCGCCAAACTTTGCATCAACCAATGCTCCTGTCGGGCACCGAGCATAGTGGCTTGCGGGTCGAGCGCTTTGCCGACCATCGGTTTTTGATGGTCGCCGTTTGGTTGGTCGGTGCGATACTGGCGCGTATCGAGCACGTGAAAATTCGCCAACCGCCCGTACGGACAGCCGCGATAGAGCGTCATGTGCGGCCCCTGCGGAAACGACCGGCGGCGCAGCGGCATGAATTCGTAGTAGGCCTGATAGGCATTCATCCGTCGTGCGAGAAATTTCTCCGGCGCGATGCCTTCCTCTTCAGAGACGAGGTCCGCATAATTGTTGTCGAACTCGTGGTCATCCCACGTCACGAGCCACGGGAAGAGCCGGTGCGCATCGGCCAACATCGGGTCCAGCCGGTACTGCGCGTAGCGCGTGCGATACTCATCGAGCGACTCAATCTCCCCGCCCAAGTGCTTGCGCGGCCGGTTGTCGGCGCCGCGATACTCATAAATGTAATCGCCCAAGTGCACGATGAGGTCGAGATCCTCCTTCTGCATGTGCGGGTAGCCGTTGAAGTAGCCGCTCTCAAAATGTTGGCATGAGGTGAAGGCAAACCGCAGCCGCTCGGGCAGCGCCTCCGCCTCCGGCGCCGTACGCGTACGGCCCACCGGACTGGTTTCGTTGCCGGTATGAAATCGATAGTAATACCAGTGATGCGGTTTGAGTCCATCCACCTCCACATGAACGGAATGCCCCAGCTGCGGCATGGCCAGTGCGCGACCATGGCGCACGATATTCTTAAACGCCTCATCGGTGGCCACCTCCCAGCGGGTACGGATCGGCAAAGGCGGCATGCCTCCACCCGTCAAGGGTTGCGGTGCCAACCGAGTCCACAACACCACCCCATCCGGTTCCGGATCGCCTGAGGCGACTCCTAGCTTGAACGGGTAATCCGCAAATTGCGGCTGCTCTTCCACCGGCCCTGTCGAACGGCACGCCGCGAACGGAATTGCCGACACGACCGCCATATATTTTAGAAAATCCCGGCGCTCAATGCCGTATCGTTTCGAGTTTTTTTGAGGATATTTTTTTTGAAGAGAAATCATGGCAGGCGTTCAGTCGAACAGGTCAAACCGTTCGCGAGACGGGCATTCTTGTCAATCATGCACTGCCCGACCAGTTGAACCTGTTTAGTTACCCCGCGCGCGAGCACGTTCGGATTTGGGTTTGAATTCCGGAGCAGCGCTTTGGGGCAGCCAGCGGGCAAGTTCGTCACGAATTTTTTTGCGGGCGGGATCGTTAGCGAGGTTTCGGAATTCGTTAGGATCATTGCGGTGGTCGTAGAGTTCCTGTCCGCCGTCTTCGTAGACGATCAGTCGCCAGTCGCGGCTCCGAATGGAGTGGTTACCGAAATACGAGGAGGTGATCGCAGGGCGATCGCGGCGCGCCGCCGGGTTCTTGAGCTGTGGGACGAGCGAAAGCCCTTCAAGGTGGACGTTCTTCGGCAGGCCGCACAGCTCGACAAGCGTCGGATAGATGTCGAGCAGGCTGGCGGGTTCCTGGGTGGTCTTGCCGGGTAGAACGCCGGGGCCGGCGATAAGCAACGGCACGCGTGTGGATTCCTCCCACAACGTTCGCTTGGCCCAGTGCTGTTTTTCACCGAGATGAAAACCGTGGTCGCTCCAAAGGACGATCAGCGTGTTGTCGGCGTGCCGACTGTTCTTCAGGGCGTCCAGCACAATGCCGACGCAGTGGTCGACAAACGTCACCGAGGCCAAGTAGGCATGGGTCAGGCTGCGTTGTTTTCCCGCGCCCACCACCTCGGCGTGGGTCGGCGCAACGGCGTAATTGTTGATGCCCAGAAAATTCTTCGGCAGGTCGTCGAGGTCACTCTTTGGATTGTTAGGCAGCGCGATCTTGTCCGCCTCGTATTGGGCAAACCACTTGGGCGGCACGAAGAGCGGGACGTGCGGACGGAAGAAGCCGACCGACATAAAGAACGGCTTGTCAAACTGCTCCTTGAGCGCCTTGGCGGCGTTGTGGGCGAGTTGGATATCGGCCATCTCGGCGTCCTCTTTCGGGTACGCGCCCCAGTCCCAGGCACCGCTCCAGCTCGCGGGTCGGCTCATCGGCCCCTTCGGCCGTGGACTGCGTTTACGCCCAAGCGACCGGTCAATATCTCCGGCCAAGCGGCCATTGAAATCATGGTGTAAGACCTTGCCGCCTGACAGCGTTGTGTAGCCGTTGGTTTTAAAAAATCGCTGAAGCGTGGGCACCTCCTTGAGCGCGGGCAACTGTTCGTAGCGTGGCCCGAGTTCATAGCTCCCGTGCGTGGTCGCCGCCAAGCCGGACATCACACTGGCCCGCGACGCCGAGCACACCGGTACGGCACAGTGTGCGTTGATGAAATTGCGCCCGCGCTTGGCCAACGCATCCATGTGTGGCGTACGCGCCTGCGGATGCCCGCCCATGAACCCCACCCAATCATTGAGATCATCAATGGCGATGAAAAGCACGTTGGGCTTGGTAGTCGCCCAACCTGAGGTGGCAAAACAAACGCAAAAAATAGCGGTCAGAATTCTCATGGCGGCGACGGATCATCCTCCCACAGCAGCGACCCCGCAAGAAAAAGCCTTCCATCCGCCGCGATTGGCGAAACTGTCAAACAACCTTGGTTTGCTGAAAGGCCACTTTTCTTCAAGGTCTGCGGTGAAGACTCTTATAATATTGTTTTGTCGTTAACCGTTCGCACCCTTAGAATTGCCCAACACACCAAACCGTTCCGACTGAAACCCTATTACTATGAAATCCCATCTACTGAAACGCTGTTTTCTTTTTTTGACTCTCCCGACGTTTGCCTTCACGGCGATGGCGGAAGTGACACTACCGCCCGTTCTCGGCAACGGCATGGTCCTGCAGCGCGACCTGCCTGTGCCCGTTTGGGGCTGGGCTGATGCGGGCGAAAAAATCTCGGTCACTTTCGCCGATCAAACTAAAATCACCAAGGCAGACGACGACGGCAAGTGGATGGTGAAGCTCGATCCACTCAAGGCCAACAACAAGGCCGCCAGCCTGACGGTGACCGGCAATAATAAGATCTCCCTCGACAACGTGCTGGTCGGTGAGGTGTGGATTTGCTCAGGTCAATCGAACATGGAGTGGGCTCTACGTTCGTCGATGAACGCGAAAGAAGAAGTGGCGGCGGCGGACCACCCGCAGATCCGGCTCTTCAACGTGCCCGGCCATACCACTAGCCCTTTGCCTCAGGAAAAAGGCGCCGGCAGTTGGCAGGTGTGCAACCCGAAATCGGCAACCGGATTCAGCGCCGTGGGCTATTTCTTTGGGCGCCGTTTGCAAAAGGAACTAGGCGTGCCGGTCGGCCTGGTTGGCTCCAACTGGGGTGGAACACGCATTGAGCCATGGACGACTCTGGCCGGCTTCCAGTCGGTTCCTGAACTTTCCAAGATTGCTGATCAGGTAAAAAACTATAAAGCCGACACCAAGGTCGGCGGGGGTTCTCCCTCCGCTATTTACAACTCAATGGTTCACCCACTAGCGCCTTTCGCAATGCGCGGTGGAATTTGGTACCAAGGGGAATCTAACGGCGGTGAAGGGGTCACCTACTACCACAAAAAACATGCGCTGGTGAATGGCTGGCGAAACGTTTTCCAGAACAAGGATCTCGCTTTTTATTGGGTGCAATTGGCCAACTTCCGCCAACCGAACAACAACCCTGCCGGGGGAGACGGTTGGGCCAAAATCCGCGAAGCACAAACCAAAGCGCTCGACATTCCGCACACCGGAATGGCGGTTGCGATCGACTTGGCAGACGCCCACAACCCGAATGACATCCACCCTCGAAACAAGCAAGACGTGGGCGGGCGCCTCGCCCAATGGGCCTTGCACCAGACATATGGCAGGAAGGATTTGGTCCCGACCGGGCCGCTGTACAAGAGCCACACGATTAAAGAAAATGCCATACACCTCTCGTTCGACCACGTTGGCAAAGGCCTGATGGTAGGCAAGAAGACTAAGCTAGAGCCCACCGCGGAAGTAAAAGGCGGCAAGCTAGAGCATTTCGCCATTGCCGGTGAAGACAGGAAATGGTTCTGGGCCGAGGCCACCATCGACGGCGAGACGGTAGTCGTCAAATCATCGGACGTCCCTAAGCCGGTTGCCGTTCGTTACGGCTACACCATGAACCCCGCGACGGCCAACCTCTACAACAAGGAAGGCATCCCCGCCATCCCCTTCCGCACCGACAGCTGGTAGTAATCCGCAGATTGAACGCTGGGGCGTCAACGGTTAAACCCTGTCTATGGTTTAAACAATTGATGCCCATGAATTGGGGAAGTGATGTTCGTTGGGTTCGGTTCCTAATACACGATTTCTTCTTGCGTTCTGAAATATAGAGTTGTTCCACTATAATAGAGCTAAAGTCGAAACGACGTATACTGCATATACGACCTATAAGGTGCATCGAAACTTTTTCGGTAGCATAATGTAGCATTTAAATTTCCTTACCCTGCGTAATAAATGTAACTTTTTTCGGATGACGGCCGTCGTTTTGGGTAGCAAACCGCAGTGCAGCTTGGCCTGACCTACCGAACTATCATGAACAAACAACCTCTCATCCTGCTCCTTGTGATCCTCGCCCTGGCGACGACCGCGCCGTTTTCAAATGCACAATCCCGACAACTCTCCGAAACGCAACTGTCACGATTGCTCAAGCGTTTTCCGCAAGCGGATGCGAATGGCGATGGCAAGCTGACTCAGGAGGAGTTCGACGCCGCCCGTAAAAAGTTCCAACAAACCACACGTGGCAAAGGGAGCCCGGCCGCAACCGCGCAACGGATGCCGG
>Ga0315321_10000803_pt1 | contig 23959 bp, 23 predicted proteins | sample M180m21515metaG_FD_203464 | JGI IMG/M metagenome (GOLD analysis project Ga0315321, IMG submission 203464) | Ammonia-oxidizing marine archaeal communities from Monterey Bay, California, United States - M1 80m 21515 | ecosystem: Environmental > Aquatic > Marine > Intertidal zone | place: USA...
TCCTTACCAAGTTGACCAATAAGAGGAGCGTATTTTTGTTCGATATTACCTGCCTCCTGTTGTGTGAACTCAGTATAAATTTCAAAATCAATAGATAGGTCATCACCAAAATTAACTTTATATACATGAGCAGGATAATTTATAAAATCAGGAATAGATTTGTCATAAAACAATCTTGTTTCTATTCCTTGATATGAAGAAGTAGAATAAATAGTATAATCAGATGATTTAATTAAATCCGGAAGATCCCACATTGTTCCGCCAAATGGAGGTTCAAGTATTTCAATTTTATTGAAAAGATAAAGTCCATCTTCAGCACTTTGAGACTGAATTGTATAAAGTTGATCTTGAAGATTATTTACTTGAGTATTTAAACTATTGTTATCACTTTCAAGTATTTCATTTGACTCAGTAAGAACTTCTATTTGATCTATATATTCTTGAATTTGAATTTGAAAATTATTCAATTGAAAGTTAAGCTCAGCTATTTGACCTGACTGTATATTATTTTGAGTAGTTAATTGGTTGATCTCAATAGAATAGTCAATTAATTGAGAATTAAGTTGAGCTATATCATTTTGAAGATTAACTATTGTCTCATTTAATTGGTTAATTTCATCTTCTTTGGAACAAGAATTGAATAGTGTAAGAATTAAAAGGATTAAAACTTTATAATTTTTCATATTGAATAATCATTTCACCTGGATTATGTGATGGAATATAATAAGAGAATCCATACTTTTTACATATTTGATCAATAATTTTTTTTTGCATTAAAGGAGAGTTACCGGTAACAACATGAAGACTTACACTCCCTTTAACAGAATTTAAGAGCATATATTCCTCTATAAGCTCTAGACCTTCAGGATGTGTTTTACCATGTAAATCAATCTTCATTTTTTATTTCTTTTTTTATTTGATTTAGTTTTATTAAAGCTTCAACTGGACTCAAATTATCAATATCTAAATTTTCAATAATCTTTCTTATTTCTTGCATTTTTGGATCTTCTACATCAAAGAAACTAAGCTGAAAATTATCATCATTATTATCCCCTTTTAATTTACTTGGCGAAGCTCTCTCCATCAATTTTAATTTATTTTTTGCAGAATCAAGAACTAGTTTTGGCATTCCTGCCATCTTTGCAACATGAATTCCAAAGCTATGATTGCTGCCTCCTTTAACTAGTTTTCTGAGAAATACAACATCATCTTTTGTCTCTTTAACGCTTACGTTAAAGTTTTTTATTCCTTTAAAAATAGATTCCATTTCATTAAGATCATGATAGTGAGTTGCAAAAAGAACATGAGGATTGTTTTTATTTTCATGAAGAAATTCTGCAATAGCCCAAGCTATTGATATTCCATCATAAGTACTTGTACCTCTTCCTATTTCATCTAGTAATATCAAACTATGATCGGTAAGATTATTAAGAATTGATGCAGTCTCATTCATCTCTACCATAAATGTTGATTCACCCATTGATATATTATCACTCGCTCCTACCCTAGTAAAAATTCTATCAACTATTGAAAATTTCATTTCTTTAGCCGGAACAAAACTTCCTATTTGTGCTAAGATTGTAATTAATGCTGTTTGTCTAAGAATTGCTGACTTACCAGACATATTAGGTCCAGTTATCATTATAATTTGCTGCTCTTTATCTAATAATATATCATTTGGAATATATCGTTCTCCGTGGGGAAGATTGGCCTCAATAACTGGGTGTCTTCCTTGAGTTATTTCTATCTTTTTTTTATCTATAATCTCTGGACATATGTATTTATACTTAATAGCTCTTTTTGAAAAAGAATTTAAAATATCGATCACTGAAACTTTCTCAGAAATCAATTTTAAAGTTGTAAGATTATCTTGAAGTTTATCTATAAGTTTTAGAAAAAGTTTAAGTTCTAGATCTTTAATTTTTTCATCAGCATTAATTATCTTCTCTTCATACTCTTTCAATTCCTGTGTGATATATCTTTCTGCATTTACAAGTGTTTGTTTCCTAATCCACTCTTCAGGCACTTTATCTTTATGTGTATTCCTTACTTCAATATAGTAACCGAAGACATTATTAAAAGATATTTTTAATGAGGGTATTTTAGTTTTCTCGGTTTCCCTCTCCAGAATTTGATTTAAATATTCTTTTCCCGAGGATCTTATATCTCTTAATTCATCTAGTTCATTTGAATAGTTATCATTAATAAAGTCACCTTTTAATATTGATACAGGTGAATCTTCCTTTAAAGTTTTTGTTATCTCTTTAACTATTGAATTTGAAACAGGTATAGTCTTTCCATAACTCTTTAAAGTTCCCGAAACATCAGACAGGGATTGTTTAATTTCATAAACACTTTCTAAAGAATTTTTAAGATGTATCAACTCTCTTGGTGATATTTTATAAGTAGCTATTTTAGACATTAACCTCTCGATATCTGAGATTTTATTTAGATTAATATCTAGTAGATCACTTACCTCATTATCTTCAATTATTGAGGAAACTATTTCCTGCCTATTCTTTATCTCTTTTTTTTCAACTAAAGGAAATGCTATCCAGTTTTTCAATCTCCTTGACCCCATACTTGTGATTGTATCATCAATTGTTTCTGAAAGATTAAACCCATTTAATGAATTTGAATTAAATAATTCAAGGTTTTTCATTGTGAACTTATCCATCCAAACATAGGAGTCAGGAAAAATTCTTTGAAGGTTTGAGATATGACTTAAATTGTTATGCTCCGTATCATCTAAATAATGAATTATTGACCCAGCAGCAGTTATCCCAAGTTGAATATCATCAACACCAAATCCTTTTAAACTTTTTGTATTAAAGTGATCTAATAATTTATTTTTAGAATAAGAGCTGTCAAATACCCAATCATCAAGAGGGTAAACGTTATAAGAACTACCTATTAATTCATTAAACTTATTCTTTGTAGGTTTAGAAACTAAAATTTCGTTGGGAGAAAAGTTTGAAATAAGCTGATCAATTAGCTTAAAGTCTCCTTGAGAAATATAAAAGTCTCCTGTAGAAACATCTAAAAAAGAAATTCCACATTCATTTTTTTCAAAATATATAGATGCTAAATAATTATTTTTTTTCTGATCTAAAACCCCATCATTTATCACAATTCCAGGAGTAACGATTTCTGTTACACCTCTTTTAACAATCTTCTTTGTAAGTTTGGGATCTTCTAGTTGATCACAAATTGCAACTCTATGACCTGCCTTAACTAATTTGGGTAAATAATTCTCAATTGAATGATGAGGAAAACCTGCTAATTCCGTTTCACTAGTTGAACCTGCCCCTCTTTTAGTTAAAACAATTCCTAAAACTTTAGATGCTAGAACTGCATCCTGTCCAAAAGTTTCATAAAAATCACCTACTCTAAATAAAAGTACAGTATTGGGATATTTTAATTTAATATCATTATACTGCTTCATTAAAGGGGTGATTTTAATAGCTTTAGTCACTGAAATTTATTTGTGCTAATTTAAATATTTTTATTTTTACTCTAATGCGAAAATTAAAAAATACTGAACTTAACAGAAAGTCAATTGATGAGTTTAAAAAATCAAAAAAAACTTCTGCAATAGTAATTCTTGACAACATTAGAAGTCTTCATAATGTTGGGTCAATATTTAGAACATCTGATTCATTTTTGATAGAAAAAATAATCATTTCTGGTTATACTGCAACACCTGAAAATTCTAGAATGGAGAAGACTGCTTTAGGCTCTTCTGATTCTGTTGACTGGGAGTATTCAGATGATATTATTGAGACTATTAAAAAATTACAGAAAAAGGATATTAAGATAATTTCAATCGAACAGGCAGATGAATCTCTTAAGATTGAGAAATTTATTCCAGTAAAAGGAACTAAGTATGCTTTTATATTTGGAAACGAAGTTGATGGTATTTCAGATGATATAATTAATGTTTCGGATGAAGTTGTTGAAATACCTCAGGTTGGAACAAAGCATTCTTTAAATGTTTCTGTTGCAGCAGGAATAGTGCTTTGGGATTTTTTCTATAAAACCGAATTATAACTAATCTATTTTTATTGGTTGGTCATTATCATCACATTCCAGGTCTAATTGTCTAATCGATTTATTTAAAATTGGATGAATTAAATCTGGAGCTAAATCTAGCATTGGAGTTAAAACAAATTTTCTTAGCTGTATTCTTGGATGAGGAATAATAAGATTTTTACTGTTTACAATGATGTCATCAACAAATAAGATATCTATATCAACACATCTATCATTATATTGATCACCTGTTTTTAACCTTCCCATTTCTTTTTCGATAATTAGTATTTTATTTAAAATTAAATCTGGTGAAATACTTGACTCAATCAATAAGCAAATGTTGTAGAAGTTATTTGAATTGAAACCCCATGATTTTGTTTCATAAATATTTGATTTTAGTTCAACTCTTCCAATTGCAATATCAATCTTATCAATAGCTTCATTAATTAATCCAGAACGATTACCTTTGTTTGATCCTATTGAAAAATACACTTTGCTCATAAGTCCTATAAATGAACGCCAAAAAAATATATTTAGCTAACAATATATACTTAATCCTTGCCGGATTATTTATTACATCTCTTGTAGCTTCAAATTTAATATTTACTAAAATATTTTACTGGTATCCTTTTGATATAAATTTAATGGGAGTTAAACTTTTTGAATTATCAGTAGGAATATTACCCTATCCTTTGACATTTTTAATTACTGATTTAATATCTGAAATATACGGTCAAAAAAAAGCTGATCAAGTTGTAATTACTGGAATATTTGCTTCAATTTTTTCAATTGGATTGATATTTATATCAAGTCAAGTTCCTGCTATTGAGGGATCTCCAATAGATGATGCTACTTTTAATAGTGTTTTTCTCAATGCACCTTTAGCAGTACTAGCATCAATGTTAACATACTTATTTGCTCAATTTATTGACATTAGAATTTATCATTTCTGGAAAAAATTAACAAAAGGGAAGCACCTTTGGTTGAGAAATAATTTTTCAACTTTTACTTCTCAGTTTGTAGATACTTTCACTATCGTATCACTCCTTATTGTCTTTGGGATACTTCCTCAAGATAAATTTTTAGTATTAATAATATCAGGTTTTTTATTTAAAGTAATAATTGCGATTTTAGATACACCTCTTCTGTATCTATTTGTTTGGATGTTCAGAAAGAAATTCAATCTAAAGGTAGGTGAAGAACTAAAACTAAATTAAGTTGGAAAAGAAAAGAATTAATAAGTATTTAAGTGAAGTTGGGTTTTGCTCAAGGAGAAAAGCAGATGAATATATATCTGCTGGAAGAGTCTATATTAATGGTGTGAAATCAGTACTTGGATCAAAGGTGAATATTGATGATGAAATTTCTGTAGATGGTGAAATAATACAATATAAAGACAAAAAGAAAGTCTACATAGCTTTTAATAAGCCTGTTGGAATTGAATGTACTGGAAGTGAAAAAGTAAAAGATAATATTATTGATTTTATAAATCATAAAGAAAGACTTTTTACAATTGGGAGAATAGATAAACAAAGTGAAGGTCTAATTTTATTGACTAACAATGGTGATATTGTTAACAATGTTCTTCGTGCAGAACACAAAAAAGAAAAGGAATATATTGTAACCGTAAATAAAAAAATTTCAATAGAGTTTGTTGAAAAAATGAGACGGGGAGTAAGAATTATGGGTAGATTCACTAGAAAATGTCATGTAAAAAAAATTCATGAAAATAGTTTCAAAATTGTCTTGACCCAAGGATTAAATAGACAGATTAGAAGAATGTGTGAAGTACTTGGATACAGAGTTACAAAGTTAAAAAGGATAAGAATAATGGATATTCATTTAGATATTAATATTGGAGAGTATAGAGATTTAAATGATGAAGAAGTTAAACAGTTATTTAATCAGAAATAGAAATATCTACAACATAACCTTCATTTGATCTTACATTAAAAACACTAGAGTCGTCAAAAATTAAATATTGTCCTTTTATTCCAATTAATTTTCCTTCAATATTATCTGATTTTTTTAAACTAATAGATTTCACACTATCAATCAATTTATCTATTTGATAGTTAAACTTCATAACCTCACTGTCAGTTTTAAAAAACTCTTCAAACTCAGATCCCAATGAATCTAAAGCAATCTTTTTATCATTCATAATGTCTGCCTCATCTATATTACTGGTTAACATTTTACGCCAATTTGTTTTATCAGAAAACTTATCTTTCAATTTTACTTCTGCAATACCAGCTAGATATCTGTTGGGAACTTCAATTAATTCAATTGCCTCAATTGCTCCTTGATCAATCCATCTCGTGGCCATATTATTTGATCTTGTTACACCTACTTTTATTCCACTTGTTTTAGATAGATATACAATATGATTTTGTAATTGAACTTTCTTTTCATAGGAAATATCCCGATCTTCAATCTCTAAATGAGCTTTACTCAACTCAGGTTTCATAATCCAGTCTCCTGACATTGGTGATTCAAAAAAACATTTTTTACAAAATCCATTTGCAAAAATCTGCAAGTTTTCAAAACATGATAGACAACAATATCCTGTTTTATGAATTTTTATATTTTTTCCAATTATTTGATTAAGAAATAACAGGTCGTTGTCGAAGTCCAGAATATATCTTACAGGATTATCATGTATTGATGTCATTTTTTTTAATACTCCTGAGAACATAGTTTAATGTTTACTATTTTTATGATAAATATATACATTCCATGCCAATTCCAATTTTTAATTCTGTTGCATCTTTCTTTTTAAAAAGAAGGATAGGTCAAATAGAACTTTTTAAAGATTATCCTATAGAAGTACAGCAGGAAGTTCTTAGAAAACTTGTGGTGTATTCAATAGATACTGAAGTTGGAAAAAAGTTTGATTTTAAAACTATTAGACATTATAACGATTTTAAAGAGAGAGTGCCCATAGTTGCATATGAGGATATTTATAAAGACATAGAGAGAAATCGTAAAGGGGAACAAAATATTTTTTGGCGAACACCCATAAAGTGGTTTGCAAAATCTAGTGGTACGACTAATGCAAAAAGTAAATTTATTCCTATAAGTTTTGAGTCTCTTGAAGACTGTCATTACAAAGCTGGAAAAGACATGTTGTCTCTTTATTTTAACAATAACATAAATTCTCAATTACTTGCCGGCAAATGTTTGAGATTAGGTGGATCAAAAGATATTTATGAAGACAATAGCAGCTATTATGGAGATCTTTCTGCAATTATAATAGATAATCTCCCTTTTTGGGCAGAATTAGGCAGCACTCCTAGTTCTAAAGTTTCACTAATATCTGAATGGGAAAAAAAAGTTCAAGCAATTATTAATGAGTCAATAAATGAAAATGTAACAAGTTTTGCAGGAGTTCCCTCTTGGATGTTGTCTTTACTTCAACAAGTAATTCAACAAACAGGAAAAGAAAATATACTTGAAGTTTGGAGTAACTCTGAGGTATATTTTCATGGAGGTGTAAATTTTGATCCATATAGAAATCTATATAAAAAATTATTCCCCTCTAAAGACTTTAAGTACTTTGAAATATACAATGCATCTGAAGGATTCTTTGCAATTCAAGATCAAAATAATTCTGATGAATTATTATTAATGCTTGACTATGGTATTTTCTATGAGTTTATACCAACAAGTGGATCAGAACAAGAAATAGTTTCATTAGCAGATGTTAAACTTAACGTGAATTATGCAATGGTTATTTCAACAAACTCAGGACTTTGGAGGTATAAAATTGGTGATACAATAAAATTCACATGTTTGAATCCATTTAGACTTAAAGTAACAGGAAGAACAAAGCATTTTATTAATGTATTTGGAGAGGAGATTGTTGTTGAAAATGCTGAGAAAGCATTATCTCTGACTTGTGAACTAACTAAATCTGAAATATCTGATTATACTGTTGGACCAATATTTATGGGTAGCAAGACTAAAGGATCCCATGAATGGTTAATTGAATTTGGAAAAACACCAGATGATGTAAATAAATTTATGGAAATATTAGATTTAAATCTGCAAAGATTAAATTCTGATTATGAAGCTAAAAGATATAAAAACTCAACCCTAGAGATTCCTAAATTACAAATTGCAAGAAAAAATCTTTTTTATGACTGGCTTGCTTCAAAAAATAAGCTAGGAGGACAAAATAAAATTCCTAGACTTTCAAACTCTAGAGAGTATATAGATGAATTAATTAAAATGAATTAAGAAACTGCTTTAAGGTGAGAAACATCAACATTTTGAAGTTTCTGATCAGCATAAACTTTTGTAATCTTTAGTTCTTTTTCTTCAGAACTTGGTAAATTAAACATTGCATCATTTAAAATAGCTTCACATAAAGTTCTTAAACCTCTAGCTCCTATTTTAAATTCAAATGCTTTATCAACTATATAATCAATTGCACCTGGAGTTATTGAGAAATCAATATCATCCATCTCAAAAAGTTTTTTATACTGTTTTACTAAAGCATTCTTAGGTAATGTCATTATATCTTTAAGAGCATCTTTAGACAATGGGTTTAAATGACACATTACAGGAAGCCTACCAATTATTTCAGGAATTAGTCCGTAAGATCTAATATCACGAGGATTAATAAACTTTAATACGTTTTCTTCATTATCATTTATAACTTTTTTATCTACTGATTTGAAACCAATAGACTGAAGGTTAAGTCTTGTTTTAATTATTTTATCTATGCCATCAAATGCACCACCAGCTATAAATAAAATATTAGAAGTATTTAGTTCAATAAATTTTTGATCAGGATGTTTTCTGCCTCCTTTTGGAGGAACATTAACAGATGTTCCCTCAAGTAATTTTAGCAAGGCTTGTTGAACACCTTCACCTGAGACATCTCTAGTAATAGATGGATTATCACTTTTACGTGCAATTTTATCTATTTCATCAATAAAAACTATCCCATTTTCAGCCTTATCTACATCAAAGTCTGCTGCCTGAAGAAGTTTGCTTAATATGCTTTCAACATCCTCACCTACATATCCAGCCTCAGTTAAAACTGTAGCATCTACAATAGCTATTGGAACATTTAAAAACTTTGAAATTGTTTGAGCTAAGAGAGTTTTACCCGTTCCCGTAGGACCAACTAAAAGTAAATTACTTTTTTGTATTTCAATATCATCGGATAGCAGTTTTTGATTTATTCTTTTATAATGATTATATACAGCAACAGCAAGAGTTTTCTTAGCTTGTTCTTGCCCTATAACATGTAAATCTAAAAAATTTTTAATCTCAATAGGTGGTTTAAGGTCAACTGAAAAATCACTAGATTCTTTACTAGTCTCATCATCTTTAAGAATCATATCTGCCTGAGAAATACAGATATCACAAATGTGAGCGTCTAGCCCTGCAATTAGAATTTTTGTTTGAGATTTTGTTCTCCCACAAAAGGAACATAGAATATCTTCTTCACTCATATTTATTTATTTAGAACCTCATCAATCATTCCATATTTATGAGCTTCATCAGATTTCATCCAATAATCTCTATCACTATCAGCATTTACTTTTTTATATGTTTGTCCTGAATGTTTAGAAATAATTTTATATAACTCATCTTTTAATTTTAAAATCTCTCTAGCTGTAATTTCAATATCTGTAGCTTGTCCTGAAGCTCCTCCAAGAGGTTGATGAATCATAACTCTCGAGTGTTTTAAAGCAGATCTCTTTCCTTTTTTTCCAGCACACAATAAAACCGCAGCCATTGAAGCAGCACAACCAGTACAAATAGTTGCTACATCTGGTTTTATATATTGCATAGTATCATATATACCAAGACCAGCATAAACACCACCTCCAGGGGAATTAATATACATTTGAATATCTCTTGATGAATCTGTACTTTGAAGAAACAGAAGCTGTGCTTGAATAACGTTCGCAACACTATCAGTAATTGCTGTTCCAAGAAACATAATACGATCCATCATTAATCTTGAAAAAACATCCATTTGAGCAACATTTAATTGTCTCTCTTCAATTATATATGGAGTCATACTGCTTACAATCTTATCATAATAAGTTGAACTTACACCATGATGTTTTGTGGCATATTTCTTAAATTCTTTTGAGTAATCCATCTGTTAAGTTTAAAGTCAAAATTAATCAAATACACATCTAAATAAAAATAAATGATGATTATTTGAATCAAGTTAAGATAAACATTATATAGTATGATATATTTTGTTAAATTTGCTTTCTTAAATTAGTAACATGGGTCGAGTACCCAAAATATTAAAATTATGGCAGTAAAAATTAGACTTCAAAGACACGGTAAAAAAGGTAAACCATTTTATTGGATTGTAGCAGCTGATGCTAGATCTAAAAGAGATGGTAAATATCTTGAAAAAATAGGAACTTATGATCCAAATCAAAAACCAGCTTCAATAGACTTGGATTTTGATTCAGCATTAAGCTGGTTAGATAAAGGTGCACAGCCTACTAATACTGCTAAGGCTATTTTATCTTATACAGGAGTATTAATGAAAAAACATTTAAATGGTGGAGTAAAAAAAGGTGCTTTTACCGAAGAAGAAGCAAAGAAAAAATTTGACAAATGGATGAAAGAAAAAAGTGCAAAAGTTGAGAAAAAAATTGAAGATGTTAAAACTGCACTAGAGTCAAACAAAAAAGAAGCTAGACTTAAAGAAGAAGAGTATAGAAAGAAGAAATTAGAAGACGCTAAAGCAAAGGATGAAGCTAAAGCTGCTGATGAGGCTCCTGCTGAAGAGGCTCCCGCTGATGAGGCTCCCGCTGATGAAGCTCCCGCTGATGAGGCTCCCGCTGATGAGGCTCCCGCTGATGAGGCTCCCGCTGATGAGGCTCCCGCTGATGAGGCTCCCGCTGAAGAAGCTCCCGCTGAAGAAGCTCCCGCTGAAGAAGCTCCCGCTGATGAGGCTCCCGCTGAAGAAGCTCCCGCTGATGAGGCTCCCGCTGAAGAAGCTCCCGCTGATGAGGCTCCCGCTGAAGAAGCTCCCGCTGATGAGGCTCCCGCTGAAGAAGCTCCTGCTGAAGAGGATAAATAATCAAGTTTATGAATACTGATCATGTTAAAATTGGAACTATAGTTTCAAAACATGGTTATAAAGGATTTATCAAAATAAATGTATCATCATTTAATTTTGAACAATTACCTGACATAAAACATCTATTTATTGATATTAATAATTGTTTTGTTCCCTTCATGATTGAAGAAATTAAATCATTTTCAAATAATCTATTAATATTAAAGTTTAGTGAAGTTAATTCTGAAGAGGAAGCGGATGATATAATTTTAAAAAATATATTTATTGAATCTAAAAATTATAAAACGACTGAACAAAAAGGTTTTTTTTATGATGAACTAATTAGATTTAATGTCTATAACCAATCAAAACGAATTGGTGTAATAGAAAGAATTAATATCGAATTACCACAGCCAGTTTTTGAAGTTTTAATTAACTCTAAGATAGTAATGATACCTATTCATGAAGATTTAATTGATAAAATTGATAAAAAAAACAATATTATTCACATTGATATCCCCGACGGACTAATTGAAATTATTTAATTGAATATTTAATTCATATTTTTGTATTCTAAGTTCCAAATAAATGAATGATAATTTTATTTCACCTGACTTCTATCAGATTGACGACCTACTTTCTGAAGAACATAAACTAATTAGAGAGTCTACAAGACAATGGGTTTCTAAATCTATATGTCCTATAATTGAAGATTATGCTCAAAAAGCAGAGTTTCCTAAACACTTAGTAAAAGAACTTGGAGAAGTTGGTGCATTTGGCCCATATATTCCCCAAAAATATGGTGGTGCTGGTTTAGATCAGATAAGTTACGGAATAATGATGCAAGAAATTGAAAGAGGAGATAGCGGAATTAGATCTACTGCCTCTGTTCAGTCCTCATTAGTAATGTTCCCAATTTGGAAATTTGGAAGTGAAGAACAGAAGATGAAATTTCTTCCAAAACTTGCAACTGGAGAAATCATGGGGTGTTTTGGTCTAACAGAACCTGATCATGGCTCAAATCCTAGTGGAATGACTACAAATTTTAAAAGTGATGGAGACGATATAATTTTAAATGGATCTAAAATGTGGATCTCTAACTCCCCTTTTGCTGACATAGCTGTTGTATGGGCTAAGGATGAAAACAAAAGAATACATGGAGTAATTGTTGAAAGAGGTATGAAAGGATTCACCACTCCTGAAACACACAATAAATGGTCTTTACGAGCATCTGCTACTGGTGAATTAATCTTTGATAATGTAAGGGTACCTAAGAAAAATATTCTTCCTGGTAAATCAGGTTTAGGAGCGCCTCTAATGTGTTTAGATTCAGCTAGATATGGTATTTCTTGGGGAGCAATAGGAGTGGCAATGGATTGTTATAACACAGCTTTAAAGTATTCACTTGAAAGAGTTCAGTTTGGCACACCCATAGCTGCAAAACAACTTCAACAGAAAAAATTAGCAGAGATGTTAACTGAAATTACAAAGGCTCAATTATTATCATGGAAATTGGGTAAACTAAAAAATGAAGACACCGCAACTTCAGCTCAAATTTCTCTTGCTAAAAGAAACAATGTTGATATGGCAATGAATATTGCTAGAGAATCAAGACAAGTTCTAGGTGGGATGGGAATTACTGGAGAATTTAGCATAATGAGACATATGATGAATCTTGAATCAGTAATAACATATGAAGGTACTCATGATATTCATTTATTAATTCTTGGCCATGATATTACTGGTCATAACGCCTTTTAATTAGAAGTCAAAAACAAATCCAATACTAGGAATTAGTGAACTTTGATTTTCGCTTAATATTTTTATTAAGTTTTTTGGATTAATAATGTTTTGATTTTCATCTCTTTGAAGACCATAGTCTGGGGGTACAGGAATTTGACTCATTAAAAGATTTTCTATATCAATATAAAAATTCATAGATGTTGACTTAAAGTTCCACCTTTTATCAATTCTTAAATCTAGTTTTGTGAACTGATCTAAAAAATAATTCCCAAGTTCAGAGTAGTCAAGAATTATTTCTGGATATGACTGATTGCTTAAGCTTAAATTAATAGGTGCATAAGGAGTTTTTCCAGTAAATCTAATTTTAGAGCTTACTTCCCAATTCTTTTTTAGCTTATAACCTCCTGTAAAAGAAAAGAGGTGTCTATTATCCCAAACTGATGGTAAATATATATTATCAAAACCTGAAAATTTACTATAAAAGAAAGTGTAAGATAAAATACCGTAGAAATTATTTTTAAGTTTTTGCTGATAAAGGAATTCTAATCCATATGATTTTCCCTTTCCTTCCGTTAATATTTTCTCATTTCCAAGAACTTCAAAGCCTGCGCCTTTATTTGCTATAGAAACTCCATCAACCAAAGAGATTGGATAATTATTATATTTTTTATAAAAAGTTTCAAAGGTAAATCTAGAAGACTCTGTCCAGTTAAATTCCAAACCTCCAACATAATGATCACTTCTTGTGTATTTAGAGTTTTTATTTAAAAACGTATCATCCCTATCTTTAAAACCAAGTGAAGTATAAGTTGGAATTTTGAAATATCTACCCAATGCAAAATTTAATTTCCATTTATTGTCATCTGATATTTTTAAAGAAAGTGCTATTCTTGGTGAGATATTTTCAAAAACATTATTCTTTTCAGTAAAGCTGTCTTGATCTAATCTGACTCCAAAAGAAATTCCTAGCTTGTCATTAATAAATGTTTTAGATGATTTAAAAAAGACTCCATATTTTATGAAATTTATTTTAGTATTGTAATTAGTATTATAAAAATCATATTGAGTAGTGTTTGAGTAATTAGATAATTGAAGATTTCCTCCAAATGAAAATTTATAATTATTGGCATTGTGATTACTATTAAATCTAAATTTAGTCTCATCCTCATTAGAAATGTTTGAAAAAGACGGATTTGATTTTGATAAATTATTTTGAAATCTTTCAAATCTATTATCTAAACTATTGTTGCTAACAGAGAGATTAAAAAATCCGTTTTTATTTTTGTAAAACCTTTTCCATGAAAGGCCAAAAGTTCTAGATCTTTGATTTATAATAGGTATTTGTTCTATTTGAGACTCATTTTCGAAATCAAATTCATCAGGTTCATTTACAGTTAACTTATCAACTGAACCAATACCAATGAAATTTAAATAATTAAAATCATCAATTTTATGTTTTATTTTCATTTGATAATCCCAGTAATCAGGCAAAAAGGATAACCCTATAGCCTTGAATAAAAACTGAAGATAACTTCTTCTAACAGATACTATAAAAGATGTTTCTTTATTTTTAAATAATTTTAATGGACCTTCAAAAGTTAACCCTGCTTCACTTGATCCAATTCTAAAATTCCCAGATATTCTTTCAAGATTTGCATCCTTTTGCTCAAAAGATAAAACGCCAGAAAGAGCATTATCATATTCTGCACCAAATGAAGAAGTTGAAAGAGTTACATCTTTTATAAATGAAACATTTATCAAACCTACTGGTCCTCCAGAACTTCCTTGAGTACTAAAATGGTTTATATTAGGTATTTCAATTCCATCTAGGTAGTATACAGTTTCATTTGGACCTCCACCACGAATTATTATATCGTTTCTAAAACCACCTATTGAAGGTGAAATTCCAGGTAGACTTTGAATAACTTTTGTAATATCATTATTACCTCCAGGATAAGTTTCAATTTCTACAGCGGAAAATGTCTGAGTTGATAGTGGAGTCTCAAAAGATGTTTTAAAAGGTGATTCTACCAAAATTACTTCATCCAGTATTTCTGATGAAGGGTTTAAAATATATTCTAATGGTCTATTTCCAGCTGACTTAACAATTACATTGTATATTGTAAGCGACTTAAATCCAATAAAACTTGCAGTTACATTATAACTTGAGGTAGGAATCTCTTTTATTTCAAAATATCCATCACTATTAGTAGTTGCAAAAAAATCTAGATTTTCAACTTTAATAGTTGCTCCTTCTAGGCCAAAACCCGTCTCAGAATCAATTACTTTACCTGAAATTGTCCCTAGATTCTGAGAGAATAAGTTTAGACATGTAAATAATAATAAAAAGGTAATTAACTGTTTATTCATTTAAGAGTTCAGAGCTTTATGACAGTAATCAAAACATTTTTTTACTTCTTTAACTCTATTTGAACCCTCTGGGATCCTATATTCCAACTCAATAGTTGCTGTAAACTTGTATGAGTTATCTCTCATTAATTGTAAAACTTCAGTAATAGGAGTATCCCCTTTTCCCCAGATTTGATTATCAGTAGCACCTACATTTAATGGTTTTATAGCCTGTCTATCCTTTAAATGCATACTGCAGATTCTAGAATGATTATTCAATATAAAGTTTAATAAATTTTCTTTTGTATTTTCTTTTCTTGCTGCTATATAGTGTCCAATATCCAGATTTATATAATTATTTTTTGAATTCTTTAGGGCAAAATCCCAAGCAGTTTCAGATGCTTGAAGATGAGCATGATATCCAACCTTAACATTATGTTTTTCAGCAAAACGAGAGATTCTATTTGTGTTATCTTCTGTTGTTAATTCTGCTGTTACAAATTCCGCACCCAGAGCTTTAGTAGCTTTCATGGCATACTCAATTTCATTATCAGTATTATTAGGACTCATACAATATGGTTTATATGCAAATATGTTTACGCCTACATCTTTAAACTGATTTTTTACATTTTTAAATTCTTTCATCGAAATATTAGTTCTCCAATTGGAATGAGACCTATTACTTCTTGGCATTCCCATTGATCTTTCAATATGATTTCCCATTAATTCAATATTATCAGTACCTGAATCTAAACAGTTTTGAATAATGACATTCATGTCTTCAATGCCAGGGTTAAAAGAATATGTGATTACTGATATATCAACTCCATTAATATCTTTAAGTAGAGGTGAGAATTTAAGATTAAGAGCTCCTAAAGTAATAAGAGATGATTTTTTTATAAAACTACGTCTTGAATTCATTATTGTTTTTTAATAATTTAGAATATATTATTTAGATTTGAATGCAATCTATAAATCTTCAATTAAAATACTTTTTTAATACTTAAATACAAAATGGTTAAGGGAATAATCTTTGATATGGATGGAACTATGGTTGATAGTTTACCCTATCATCATGAGGCATGGAAAATATTTTTTAATGAAAATAAAGTTGAAAATTTTTCTGAAAAATTAAAAGATTATAAGGGGGGCGGAACACTAGATCTTATGAAAGCTGTATATGGAGATAAATACTCACTGAAGCAGCTGAAGAAAATGAGTGATGAAAAAGAAGTAATTTTTAGAAGAATATATAAAGGAAAAATAAATCCAATTGAAGGTTTTATGAACTTTTTAATTGATGTAAAATCAAAAAATATACTTATTGGACTTGCTAGCAATGCTATAAGAAAAAATGTTTCTTTAATAACTAAAGAATTAGAAATCTATGATGGCTTTGATAGTATTATATGTGGAGATGAAGTAGATAATGGAAAACCTAATCCTGAAATGTTTAATAAAACAATTGATCGATTTAAAATTAATAAGAATGAGTGTTTAATTTTTGAAGACTCTTTAGAGGGAATCATGGCTGCTAATAATTCAGGTATTAATGTAGTTGGAATTACATCAAGTAGTTCTCATCAAACACTTAAAGAAGCAGGAAGTATTAAGACTATTAACAATTATATTGACTTTGATTTAGCAAAAATTTAATTTTAAACTAATCATATTAGTCAAAAAAAGGAAAATAAAGTACTTCGGGTGGGAATCGAACCCACACTCCCAAAGGAACTGGATTTTGAATCCAGCGCGTCTACCAGTTTCGCCACCGAAGCTAAAGAGCTCAAAATTAATAAATTCCATTATATTAAATAATTTATAATAAAATTATACTGAACAATAATTATTTATAAATTTGCACTCCAATTAATTAATTGTGAAAACACCGGTTAAACTATTTTCATGTACTCAAAGCACGACTTTGTCTAAACAAATTGCAAAACACTTTGGACAAGATTTAGGTAGCGTATATTTTCAAAGGTATAGTGATGGAGAGTTTCAACCTTCATTTGAAGAATCTGTTAGAGGTTCTCGTGTTTTTTTAATTGGATCTACAAACCCTTCATCAGATAACTTAATGGAAATGCTCTTAATGCTAGATGCTGCAAAAAGAGCCTCCGCAAGACATATTACTGCTGTTATTCCATATTTTGGATGGGCAAGACAAGACAGAAAAGACAAGCCAAGAGTTCCAATCGGAGCTAAATTAGTAGCTAAACTTCTTGAATCGGCTGGAGCAACTAGAATTATAACAATGGATTTACATGCTGATCAGATTCAAGGATTTTTTGAGAAACCAGTTGACCACTTATATGCTTCGTCAATTTTTGTTCCTTATTTGAAATCTTTAAACATTGATAATCTAACAATTGCATCACCTGATATGGGAGGTTCAAAAAGAGCATATGCCTATTCTAAGTTTTTAGATGCTGATGTTGTTATTTGTTATAAACAAAGATCTAAAGGGAATATCATTACGCATATGGAATTAATTGGTGATGTAACAGGTAAAAATGTTGTTTTGATTGATGATATGGTTGATACAGCAGGAACCTTAGCTAAAGCTGCTGATTTAATGATTGAAAAAGGAGCAATATCAGTGATTGCTATCTGTACTCATGCATTGCTTTCTGGTGATGCATATGAAAAAATTGAAAAATCAAAACTTAAGAAATTAATCACAAGTGATTCAATTGAGATAAAAAAAGAATCTAAAAAAGTTGAACATTTAACATGCTCGAAAATATTTGCTGAAGCAATGTATAATGTTCATCATAATAAATCAATTGACAAACTATTTATAAAATAAAAAAATGAAATCAATAAAAATTAAAAGTTTAATAAGAGAGGTTACTGGAAAAACAAGTACTAATTCAGTAAGAAAAGATGGTAATGTTCCGTGTGTATTATATGGAGGTGATGAAGTTTTACATTTTACTGCCACTGAAATAGGTTTCAAGGATTTAGTATACACTGCAGCAGCGCACACTGTTGTTCTTGATTTTGGTGATAATAAGAAAAATGCAATTCTTCAAGATATTCAATTTCATCCAGTATCAGATAAAATTTTACATGCAGACTTTTATGAGATTCATGATGATAAACCTGTAACAATGGATATTCCTGTTGAACTAAGTGGATCAGCGCCTGGAGTTTTAAATAGTGGTGGTGTATTATCTAGAAATAAAAGAAAACTTAGAGTTAAAGCCCTTCCTGGTAATCTTCCTGATTCACTTAATGTAGATATTTCAACACTTGAACTAGGTGATAAATTTTATGCTTCTGAACTTGAGAGTGAGGACTTTGAATTGCTTCACCCTGAAAACACTGTTGTTTGTCAAGTAAGAACATCTAGAGCTGCAATGGCATTGCCTGAAGATGAGGAAACTGAAGAAGGAGCTGAAGGAGCTGAAGGAGCTGAAGGAGCTGAAGGAGCTGAAGGAGCTGAAGGAGCTGAAGGAGCTGAAACTCCTAAAGAGGGTTCTCAAGATTCAAAAGAATAATTGTTATATAATTAATCTTAACTTTAAATAAGATTATTATATAATGCATTTTTTTAAAAAAATCGTATCACTATTAGCTACAAAGTCTGATATGAACAAGTATCTCATTCTAGGAATTGGAAATATTGGTGAAGAATATAACAATACTAGACATAATATTGGATTTAATGTTCTTGATGAACTATCAAAAATTCTAAATGTAAATTTTGAATCAGTTAAATTAGCCCAAAGAGCAGAATCTAAGTTTAAGGGTAAAAAAATTATACTGATTAAACCAAATAATTACGTAAACAACTCTGGTAAATCACTTTCATATTGGAAAAATAAAGAAAAAGTCAGTAATGATAATATTCTTATAATATGTGATGATATGAATCTTTATTTTGGAAATATTAAGGTAAAATCAAATGGAACTGCTGGAGGACATAATGGTTTAAAAGATATCGAAGATTATTTAGGAACCTCAAATTACCCTAGAGTTAGAGTTGGTATCTCAAATAACATCAAAACATCCAAGTCGGATTATGTACTTGGTAAGTGGACTGATTCAGAACAAATAAATATTCAAAAAATAGTCATAGTATCAACTGATGTTATATTTTCATTTATCCAAACGGGGATTGAAAGAACAATGAATTTTTATAATAAGAAGAATTTTATAGATGAAAATTTATAGGAGTATTGAGGATTATAATCAAGATAAAAGGTCAGTTGTAACAATAGGAACATTTGATGGTCTTCATCATGGTCATCAGAAAATATTTACTAGACTAATTAATTCCTCTAAGAGTAGAGATTTATCTTCTGTTGTATTAACTTTTTTTCCTCACCCAAGAATAATATTAAATAAGTATAATGATGTAAAGATGATTGATACTTTAGATGAAAAGATTCTTCATTTAGATGGAATTGGAATTGACTCATTGATAATTCATCCTTTTGATAAAAATTTCTCCTTATTGACAGCTAATCAATTTATAAAAGACTTTTTAGTTGAAAGGCTTAAGGTAAAACATATAATTATTGGATACGATCATAGATTTGGAAAAGGAAGAGAGGCTTCTGTTACAGATCTAAAAAATTATGCTAATGAATACGATTTCACAGTAGAAGAAATTAAAGCTCAAGAAATTGAGAAAATTAAAGTAAGCTCAACAAAAATTAGAAACTCAATTAATGATGGTGACTTAAAAACAGCTGGAAAATACCTTGGAAGGTCTTTTAAACTTACCGGAAAAGTAATCAAGGGAGATGGGTTGGGGAAAAAAATAAATTATCCTACTGCAAATATCTTTATTGAAGAGAAGTATAAAATCACACCTAAAGATGGAGTCTATTTTATTAAAACGATAATTAAAAATAAGATATATAATGGTATGATGAATATAGGCCATCGACCAACTATTGGGTCAAATGATAAATCACTTGAAGTTCATTTATTCAATTTCAATGAAGATATTTATGATCATGTAATTTCTATTGAAATGATTTCAAAAATTAGAGATGAAAAAAAGTTTGCTTCAATAGAAGGTCTAAAAAAGCAATTATTAAAAGATGAAAATTATTGTTTAAAATTAATAAACAAATAAGTTTTATCTTTGATTTCAAAATAATCTATGCTATCAATCGATAAAATTTCTAATGACAAAGATGAGACTTTAAAAGGTCTTGAGAAGCGAGGTTTTAAGAATCTTGGTGTTATAGATGAAATCATAGAACTTAATAATAGTAGAAAAAAAATACAACAAGAGCTAGATCAATTTTTATTTGAGTCAAATACTATCTCAAAAGAAATTGCTGAAATATTTAAATCAGGGAATAAAAGTGATGATGTTGAAAATCTTAAAAGTAAGTCTACAGATTTAAAAGCTAAGTCAAAAGACTTATCAGATAAACTTGATAAAATAAAATCTGATATTTTAAGTCTAATTACAACCATTCCTAACTTACCCGACAGTGATGTTCCTGATGGTCTTACTATTAATGATAATTTGGAAGTTTTCTCTAGTGGTGAGATTAAAGACACCTCAGATAATTTAAAAAATCATTGGGATTTAGCTAAAGACTTGGATATAATAGATTTTGAACTAGGAAGTAAAATTACTGGCTCAGGATTTCCAGTTTACAAAGGGAAGGGTGCAAAACTTCAAAGAGCACTTATTAATTTTTTTCTTGACAGGAATACATCTGCAGGATATACTGAATTTCAAGTTCCTCATTTAGTAAATTCTGAATCTGCTTTTGCAACTGGACAATTGCCGGATAAAGATGATCAAATGTATCATGTTAATAATGATGATTTTTATTTAATTCCGACTGCAGAAGTCCCTTTAACAAATATCTACCGAGACAATATTTTGTCTATTGAAGAACTTCCAATTCTTCTTACAGGGTATACACCTTGTTTTAGAAGAGAAGCTGGAAGCTATGGTTCTGATGTAAGAGGGCTTAATAGACTTCATCAATTTGATAAAGTCGAAATAGTTAGACTTGAGCATCCCGAAAATTCAAGTAATGCTCTATCTGGAATGAAAGAACATATTAAAGGGATTTTAAATGAACTAGAACTAGATTTCAGAATTTTAAATTTATGTGCTGGAGATCTGGGTTTTACCTCTTCTATTACCTATGATTTTGAGCTATATTCAAAGGGTCAAAAGAAATGGCTTGAGATAAGTTCTGTTTCAAACTTCAAAACATATCAATCCAACCGGCTTAATCTTAAGTTTAAAAATAAAGATGGTAAAAATCAGTTACTACATACTCTAAATGGAAGTTCTCTTGCTCTCCCTAGAGTAATGGCTGGATTAATTGAGAATAATCAATCAAAAGATGGAATTAAAATTCCAAAGGTTTTAGTCCCTTTTACTGGGTTTGATATAATAAATTAATATTATGACAGGAAATGTTAATCCAAAAAAATTCCTGGGTCAACATTTTCTAATTGATGAAAATATATCAAAAAAAATCATTGATTCTGTCGATTTTAGTAAATATGAAAAAGTTATTGAAGTTGGACCTGGAAAAGGTGCTCTAACAAAATATCTATTAAAATTAAAAGATATTCTAACTCTAATTGAAATTGATAAAGAATCAATATTGTTTCTTAAAAATGAATTTGAAGATGAAAATCCAGAAATAATAGAAAAAGATTTTCTAAAGTTTGATATCAATTTAACTTATCCTTCATTAAGTAAGATTTTAATCATTGGAAATTTTCCATATAACATATCCTCGCAAATTTTATTTAAAGCTATTGATAACTATAAATCTGTTAGTTGTCTTGTTGGTATGTTTCAAAAGGAGGTAGCAGAAAGAATTGTAAGCAACAATAACACAAAAAAATATGGAATACTTTCAGTTAAAACTCAACTATTATATGATGTTAAAATTTTATTTAATGTTTCTCCAAATGTATTTTTTCCTAAGCCAAAAGTTGATTCTGCAGTTATTTCTATGACAAGGAAAAAAGACATAAATCTTAACTGTGATATTAATTTATTAGATAAAGTCATTAAATTAAGTTTTCAACAGAGAAGAAAGAAATTAAAAAATTCTCTAAAAAGACTTGATATACAAGAAAATATATTAGAAGATAGTATATTTGGATTAAGACCTGAGCAGCTTTCTGTTGAAGAATTTGTCATATTAACTCAAAAAATTAGTAATGAGACAATTTAAAGTCAATGATGAATTAATAAATAAGATTAAGAGATTTATTAAAAGTAATGATAATGAAAAAATTATCATGGAACTTAATGAGCTTCATTATGCTGACTTAGCTGAAATATTTGAACTTCTAGAAATTAAAGAAGTTATTTTTCTTGTTAAAATTTTTGACAAACATAGAATTGCAGATGCTCTTGCTGAAATTGATGAAGATCTAAGAGAAATTATTCTTGATAATCTTTCCGCTAAAGAAATTGCTGAAAAAATTGAAGAGCTTGATACTGACGATGCAACAGATGTGATTTCAGAGTTACCTGAAGATAGACAAGAAAGAGTATTCTCTCAAATTAAAGATTCTGAATTAACAGATGATATAAAAGAGTTACTTAAGTATAATGAAAATACAGCCGGTGGATTAATGGCAAAAGAGTTAGTGAAAGTAAGTGAAAATCTTAGTATTGCTAAGTGCATTGATGAAATTAGAAAACAAGCAAAAGATGTAACTAGAGTTCACTCTATTTATGTAGTTGATTCCAAAAATAGATTGAAAGGAAGACTTTCATTAAAAGATGTGGTTACTGCAAAATCAAAATCAAAAGTTAAAGATATTTTTATTCCTAAAGTAGATTTTGTTACAGCTGATCAAGAAGGTGAAGAAGTGGCTAAAATAATGTCTAAATATGATTTAGAAGCTATTCCTGTTACCAATAAAAGAAAAACTTTATTAGGAAGAATTACAATTGACGATATAGTTGATCTGATTAAAGATGAAGCTGAAAAAGATTATCAATTAGCTGCAGGTATTTCATCTGAAGTTGAAGTCAATGATTCTATTCTTCAATTAACTAAGGCAAGATTACCTTGGTTATTTTTAGGGCTTTTGGGAGGACTTGGAAGTGTTTTTATTTTAAAAGATTTTGAACAAATCATGAATCAGCCAGATTTAAGAAATTTATTTTTCTATACTCCTCTAATTGCTGCTATGGCTGGAAATGTTGGAGTTCAATCGTCGGCTATTATAGTTCAAGGACTTGCAAATGACTTAGTTAAAGGTTCTTTATTAACTAGGCTTTTTAAAGAAGTTAGTTTAAGTTTAATTAATGGTTTAGCATTATCCATTATACTAGTCATATTTGGGCAGATTGTAAATCAAGATTTATTTATGAGTCTTACTATTGCTGGCTCTATGATGGGTGTTATAATAATTGCTGCCTTAGTTGGAACCTTTGTTCCAATTATTCTTGATAGACAAGGTATAGATCCTGCAATTGCTACTGGACCATTTATCACAACAGCTAATGATATATTTGGTATATTCTTATTCTTTTATATTGCTCAACTTTCATTAGGCTTTTAATGAAAAACATTCTAATTCTTTGCACTGGCAACTCATGTAGAAGTCAAATTGCTCATGGATTTTTAAATCACTTAACCGATAACTCAGTATCTGTTTTTAGTGCAGGAATTGAAAAACATGGATTAAACAGAAATGCTGTAAAATGTATGGCAGAAATTGGAATTGATTTATCAGATTATAATTCTAATCTTGTTGATGAATATATAAATGATAAATTTGATTTTGTAATTACTGTTTGTGATAATGCAAATGAGA